>Ga0316206_1000330_pt1 | contig 73149 bp, 68 predicted proteins | sample 6monthpyrite_MG_FD_204942 | JGI IMG/M metagenome (GOLD analysis project Ga0316206, IMG submission 204942) | Microbial mat bacterial communities from mineral coupon in-situ incubated in ocean water Damariscotta River, Maine, United States -... | ecosystem: Environmental > Aquatic > Marine >...
TTTTTTATATCAAATACACTTAATCTTTTTTCATAAACTCTTCATAGCGCAATGTTTCATTTGATTGAAAAACCTTTTCATAATTGTGCATATTACTTTCTAACATACGCTGAAATTCTCCACTAAAAAATTCTATGCCCTGCTTTTGCTTGCCTTGAAAATCTTCCAGATTTCGAGCACTGGATGCCGCAACATAAGCGCAAAATCGGGATGCAGCATACATAAATGAAGTATTTACAATATTTTTGTCCTGCGTTTCTGCCTGCTCGTTAGCAATATTAATAAATGAATCGGCGAGTATGCGCAGCAGCTTATCCTGATCTACATTGGACATATTGGTGTTCCTGTGTAACGAATTAATATTAGTATTTACTTTAAAAGAAAACCCAAATGAAGGCAAAATTATTTTTACTATAAACCAAATAAATTAATCGCATTATTTTCTGTAATTTTTGCAATATTATCAAAACTGGTGTTGTGTAGCTCAGCCATGCTTTGAATAACATCAACAACAAAAGCTGGTTCATTTCTTTTACCTGCCGCTGTCGCCACAGGCTGGTCAGGTGCATCAGTTTCAACCAGTATAGCTTCCAGTGGAAGCTGTTTTACAAGTTTGCGAAGACGACTTGAACTGGCGTAAGTTATGGGCCCGCCAAAACTCAGATAAAACCCCATTTTTATTAATTGTATTGCCTGCTCATAACTTCCAGAATAGCTATGAATCATACCGCGTAGTCCACTGCGACCTTTAATGGCTTTAATCACGGCCTCCGTTGATTTTCTGGCGTGAATAACAACCGGCAAATTAAATTCCAGAGCAATATCTAACTGTTGTTCAAAATAATATGACTGAGTATCTACGTCCAAATCTTTCATAAAGAAATCCAGCCCGCACTCTCCTACGGCTACGGGCTTATCTTTATCAATACAGTTTTTTAAATCGTTTAAATGTTGAAGTTTGTGTTTGTCGATAAAATATGGATGTAAGCCATAACAGGGGTAAAGGCCGGAATTTTCTTCGCAACAGGATTTTATTCTGCTCCAGGTACTTTGCATTACGCCGGGAACGATGATTTTTGTTACATTCGCTGAAGTGGCACGCTGTAATACCTGCTGGCGGTCATTATCAAATATTTCAAAATCGATATGACAGTGACTATCTATTATCATAGAATTGTTTTCATTAAAATTAAATAAATAAAGTCAAAACACCGGTGAAACCATATAGTAAATTTTTATGAATTTCCCCGTTTGCAAAAAAACCCGCCAATGGAAAGGTGCCGAGTACTGAATGAATTAAACGCACTTCTTCTGAGTTTCCACCAAATTGTTCACGTCCTCTTCCCATGCATGAAATATAGATACCACCTTTAATGGGCATATTTAAGCGCGATTTTAGTTGCAATAACATGCGCCGCATATCTTCCAGAGCGGAATTGCCATCGCGACGGCAAAATATTATTTCCTGATCATTATCCAGATAATCAGCAATGGCTATATATTTATTATCCAGATCAACGCCAATTAACTGCCGGATCGTATAGTCTTCCGTGTCTGAATTTTTATTGACCAGTCCGGCAAAAATATAATCTGCTGCCTGTTCCCAGTCACGGGCAATTACTTCACCGGTATCGTCAGTAAGTACATCCAGTGCAAGTTTGTTATCCAGCATGTAAGCAATATTTTTGTCACTATCGGTTACCCGGTGTCGCGGACCGATAGGTGTACAACCCTGGGAAAGATTACTTAGTACAGGTATTTGTTGAGAAAATAAAACGCCAGTAATACCACCGTGTAGTGGCTTGTTAGCTATCTGTAGAGTTGCACCACGGGATGAGCTAATACCCCCCACTAAAAAAGAACCGGGAATATCTTCACCTAGCTGATGTATTAATGACTGAATAACGGGGCTGTCCGGATCACCATGAATTAATCCCACATTAAAATCATTGTTGTTACACCAGTCTAGTAGCTCTCCTGTAAGAGGGGTGGTGTCTTCGGTGAAATTTGGCAGTATATGAAAATCCGCTTCATTAAAATCCGCAACCATTATCACCATCGCTTTCTGATCGTAATATTCTTGTTCGGTAGCAATTAAACCTATGCCAACACTTCCTACCCAATGGTTAAGGCCGGTTTTTAATTTCAGCTGATTTAATATAAATTCCGCTTCCTGTAGTAACAGGTCACTCAAATATAAAAAACCAAACGTGGCCTGCGGTGGAATATCTCCGAGTTGTTTTATGCATTCGTCAAGCAGCTCATTTGCAGGCTTGTTTGCACAGTGGGCGAGTAGAAACTGTTTCATCTGAACAGTGTAGTTGTTTATGCGGATAAATGATAATGCGTTTAGACAAAGACATTATTTTTTTGTATAGGTGGTTGCTGGCTAAACTTAATTTCTTACTGGCGAAATAAAAGCCGGCACTTAGCCGGCTCTTTAAATCTCAAAATAGCTAAATGGTTATTTTGCTTTTTTAGATTTTTCTATCATGTCATGAATAATGGGCGTCAGAATTATTTCCATTGCCAGACCCATTTTACCGCCGGGCACAACAATGGTGTTGCGACGTGACATAAATGAATCACTGATCATATTCAGCAGGTAGGGAAAATCGGTGCCGAACTTTGCCGGATCTTTAAAGCGGATAACAATAAAACTTTCATCCGGTGTAGGAATATCACGGGCAATGAAAGGGTTAGAGGTATCAACCGTAGAAACACGCTGGAAGTTGATGTCCGTGTTAGAAAACTGCGGCGTAATGTAATTAACGTAATCCGGCATGCGGCGCTGAATAGTGTCAACTATCACTTCGGCAGAGTAACCACGTTCGGCATTATCCCGGTGGATTTTCTGGATCCATTCGAGGTTTACAATCGGTACAACCCCAATACCTAAATCAACGTGCTGAGCAATGTCATGGTTTTCAGTTTTAACCAGGCCATGTAAACCTTCGTAAAACATCAGGTCAGAGCCGCTTTCGATATCTTCCCATGGGGTGAACTCGCCGGGCTTTTTATCCACGCCCAAACGTGCATTGTGTTCGACTGCTTCTGGCTCAGAGTGCAGGTAGTAGCGCTTTTTGCCACTGCCTTTTTTTGAATAAGATTCAAATAATTCAGCCAGTTTGCCAAATTCATTGGCATTTTCACCGAAGTGGCTGAAAAAACGGTTGCCCGCGGCTTCGTGCTTTTCCATTTCTACTTTCATGGCTGCACGGTCAAATGCGTGGAAACTATCGCCTTCAACAATAACTGGGGTGATAGTTTCGCGACGAAAAATATGTTCGAATGCTTTTTTTACAGTAGATGTGCCGGCGCCAGATGAACCGGTAACCGCAACTACGGGGTGCTTTTGGGACATTGATGTCTCCTTAACTGATTGATATTTAAAAAACTTTCCCCTGAAGAAAGTCTGTATTTACAACAGGGTACTGAAATTCTGTTAGCCCTTAAGTTAATGATCTGAATGCGATCGGGCAAGTAGCCGACCATTTTAGCCATTTTTGGCTTCGGGTGCGAATTTAATTGATGATGGTTTGCTTTAGGTTAATTTGTGGATCAGAATTTTCACGATGAGACTGACGATCTATATCATTTACGTTAAATAATTTTGTTGTATTAAAGCAGGAGACAGACTTGATACGGCTGAATCTGTCCCCGCGCGAATGTGCCGCTAATGAGCCAGCTGAAATGGACCCATTTGCCCTGGACCATATCCCTGGAACAATTGCCCTGGAACAATTGCCCTGGAACAATTGCCCTGGATCATTCGCCTGGTCCATTCGCCCTGGACCAAATCATTCCGCCTTTAATTTAGAACAGGCCCGCATTAATCCACATATGCGTGACAATACTCGCCACATAACCCAACATAATGACCGGTGCCCATTTCAAATGCCCGAAGAAGGTATATTTACCCCTTGCCGTCCCCATTAGCGCTACCCCTGCTGCGGAACCGATCGATAGCATTGAGCCACCCACACCTGCGGTTAGCGTGACCAGTAACCACTGCCCTACGGACATATCCGGCATCATGGTGAGCACCGCAAACATTACAGGGATGTTATCTACAATTGCGGAGAGAAAGCCCACAACCACATTTGCGGGAGTAGCATTCATTGCGGCAGATAAACCTAATGCGTTGCCCCATTGCGTATACATTAACTCGGATGCGAGAGATAAATAACCAATAAAACCCAAACCACCCACGCATAAAACAACACCATAGAAAAATAACAGGGTATCCCATTCCGCTCGGGAAACGCCATCAAACACATCGAATGGCACCATATCTCCCATTACTTGACTGGCTTTTTGTTCATCATTCAGGGAATCTGGATATTCTATGAAGTGGGTTTTTTTCAGATAAAATCCAAAAAACTTTAAATAGGCCAGACCGGTTAACATGCCTATAACGGGTGGCAAATGCAAAAAATTGTGAAAGCTTACCGCGGTGGCAATGGTTAAAATAAACAGGGCTATAATGCGTTTTGCACCGCGCTTCATTTCTATAACTTCGCCATCGCTTGCGGGCTGCTCATTCGGTACCGCAAACTGCATTATAAAGGCGGGCACCAGCCAGTTCACCAGCGAGGGAACAAACAGAGCAAAGAATGACCAGAAATCCACCGCACCATTAGACGTTACAATGGCTTTTTGCCAGACCATTAATGTGGTGATGTCACCGAAGGGCGAGAAGGCCCCGCCCGCGTTGGCCGCTACGACAATATTAATGGCCGCAATTAAAATAAATTTATTATTGTCACCCCCCACCGCCATGACGACTGCGCACATTAACAAAGCTGTGGTTAAATTATCCGCTATAGGTGATATAAAAAACGCCAGAACACCGGTAATCCAGAACAGTTGCCTGAATCCGAAGCCCTTTTTGCATAGCCAGGAGCGCAACGCATCAAACGCCTGACGTTCCTGCATGGCATTTATATAAGTCATTGCCACTAATAAAAATAACATCAGCTCCGCGTATTCCAGCAAGTTGTGCCGTACCGCGGCTTCCGCATCATGGTTAAAGCCATGGGTGGTATAGACATAACCGATAAGCGCCCAGATAACACCCGCGGCTAACACCACCGGCTTAGACTTTCGCAGGTGAATAAATTCTTCCGCCATCACGAAAACATAGGCAATAATAAAAATAGCCAGAGAGGCGAAGCCAACCCAGTGGCTGGTTAAATCAATCCAGTGACCTGCCTGTGCAGATGCGTAACTGATAGAAGGGAAGATATAAAGCAGCAATGAAATGATAAGCCATTTTTTATTACTCACCGTTTGTCTCCAGTGTATTTTTATTTTTTCAAACAGTAAACTGTCCGAAAAATTCTCTGAGTGGATTTTAAAAATGAGTATAGACACAAAAAGCCGGTACTGCTGCCAGCACCGGCTTCGTTGAAACGGTTTAACTATTGATTAAATCAGTGAGCAGATTTTAAAATTTATAGCCCACACCTAAACTGATTACAGTTGGGTTGATATCTACATCTGCCGATCCAATATCGCTGTTTGTAGCAGTGGTTTCAATATTGATATAACGAATATCCGCATTAACAAACCATTTTTCATTGATGTCGTAGTCAAAGCCGGCCTGCACCGCCAGACCAAATGAATCATCCAGCTCCAGATCGCTACTGATACCCAGGTTAGCCGCAACATCGGCATTAATATTGTCATTAAAGAAGATAGTGTAGTTAAGACCTGCACCTACGTAAGGGCGAAATTTTTCAGCCGGGTTGAAATAGTACTGAACACTGACAGTGGGAGGAAGTTGCTTGGTAGAAGCAATTTTAGCTCCGCCAGCGGTAATATCATGCTCAAAAGGCAGTGAAGCTAGAACTTCAATACCCAGATTGTTGCTCATCATGTAAACAAAAGTAAACCCTAAAGTTGAGCTGTCATCGGCTTCCGGAATTACGCTTGGGGCTCCACTGAATCCATCGCTGCTGCTACTCGGAGCCACCTGCGTTGCAGTAAAGCGCATAAACATATCGCCTTCCTGAATAGCTTGTGCCGAAAATGATACGGCCGCCATGCTCAGGCCAAGAGACGTTAAAATTGCGATTGATAATGATTTTTGTTGTGTCACTGTGCTCACCTGCAAATATAAATGTCATAAAGCGAGTGAGAATACACGAATATTATAATACGACATTGATACAGATCAGTTTCTAGTCGACCGGGCATTTTTTCAGTGATTCAGCCCGTTGGAACCTTGATTTAGCTCAAATTGTATTCAATTGACATCTTGGCCTGATCTGAATATTCCTGTTCGGATTATCCCTGGTCAGGAACAAGTTATTGAACGTTGGGTGGTAATTTCTTTTAACATCCCTATAAAGGAGTCGACCGTCTGGGGGCTTAAATTGGCCAGGTTATAAGCAATCCACAGGGTTCTTTTAATACTCAGCTGATTAATTTTAATGTGATACAGACTATTACGCTCAAGAAAGCTATTCACCGCAAACTGGGGTAGAAAACTCACCTGTTTGCCGCGTTGCAAAATTTCGATAATGGTATCGGTTGAACCGACCTCCATATCGATATGCCCTGGTTTTAAATTGTGCTGTTGCAGGGTTTTATCCAACGTGCCACGAATCGATGACGACGCTTCGCGCAAAACATAATGCAGGGCTTCCAGTTCAGTCATTTCAATAGACTGCCTGCCCCACATCGGGTGCCCCGAGCCACACACCAGCAAAAGCTCATCCTCCATCCAGGGCTCAACCTTTATGTTCGGGTGGCGGGGTGACTGTTCCAGCAAGGCAATATCTGCCAGTCCCGTGGCTAACCGGGTATGGATGCGGCGCGAATAACCAAGGCGACTTTCAATGCGCAGGTTGGGCTGTGAGTCCGCAAAGTGCAATAAAATATCCGGTAATATATGCTCGCCAATGGCAAAGGTGACTTCCAGGCGTAGCCGGTTATGCCCGGCGCGCAGGGATGCCAGGTCGTCTAACAGGCTGGCCTGATGCTCTAGCACCAGCCGGGCGTAAGTGTAAACCTTGTCGCCGGCGGTCGTCAGCTCAAGTTTACGGCCACGGTGTTGCATCAGCGGAACCCCGTAACAGGAATCTAATGAGCGCAGGCGTTTGGTAACCGCCGGTTGGCCAATGTAGAGTGCGCTAGCGGCTCGGCTGACGCTGCCGAGTTCAACTACCGCTTTAAGCGCGGCAAGGGATTTATAATCCGGGAGGTTAATATATTCCATAGAGGAATACTAAGTCATTTGAAATCAATTGAATAGTGCATTAAAAAAGGGCATCATCCGCATCGCCTCTCGTAGTGCTGTCTTAAATTAAACATTTTGAGGTGCCAATCATTTCCAAATGGGAATATACCCAGGAAAATGTCGAGTAGTTCAGTCGCATTTAATCGATATGTTTTTTTATTATTAGACACATGCGTTAAACGAAAACAATCATGCAACAGTTTTTAATACGAAACCGCGCATAAAATTTATAAAAAATTGGAGAAGAGAGTAATGACCGCAATGGCCGATGAAGAAACAACCGTCGCAAGCACGGAAAAGTTTTCGACCAAACAAATGGTAGCTGGCGCTATATTTTTAGTCGCTGCACTGGGTTTGTCTCAGGTTGTGCCAAGTATAGAAATTGCCTGGGTAACTGGCATTTTAATGTTAACTATTTATCTATTTGCCTTTGAGGTGGTGGGTGTTGATGTGGCGGCGGTGTCTGTCATGGTGCTAATTGGTTTGTCATCGTTACTGGCTCCGGTGATGGGCTTGAAAGAAGGACTGGTAGATACCAATCACCTGTTCGATGGCTTTGCCTCCAATGCGGTGATGTCGATTATTGCGGTGATGATTATCGGTGCCGGTCTGGATAAAACTGGCCTGATGTCTAAGGTAGCGGCTTTTATATTAAAAGTGGGTGGCACATCTGAAACCCGTATCATTCCAATTATTTCATCAACCGTTGGTATCATTTCATCCTTTATGCAAAACGTGGGTGCGGCGGCTTTATTTTTACCGGTTGTTGCGCGTATCTCCGCCCGCTCCGGTTTACCTATGTCACGCCTGTTAATGCCCATGGGTTTCTGTGCCATATTAGGTGGCACGGTCACCATGGTTGGTTCCAGCCCGCTTATTTTATTAAACGATTTAATTCTGGCATCTAACCAGGCCTTACCTGCCGATCAGCAAATGGCGACCTGGGGTTTATTTTCAGTCACGCCGGTTGGGCTGGCGCTGGTATTCACCGGAATTATTTATTTTGTTGTTGCGGGACGTTTTGTATTGCCCACCACTAAAAGTGAAAGTGCAACCTCCGGTTCCGATCCACTGAAATATATTCAGGAAGTGTATGGCGTGGGCTATAAATTATCCGAGCTGGTGGTCTCTGATGAAAGTGATTTAATTGGCAAGACGCTGGATGAGGTAGAATCTGCCCATCGCATTCGAATTATTGCCTGTAAAATACAGGGCGAAGATTTACGTTTTGGTCCGGGCTCCGTTGCACGTGACACCGCCATTACCGCCGGGATGGTGCTGGGTGTAATAGCCGAACCAATGCATTTAAAAAATTATGCCGAGGAATATAAATTAAAACTACGTAATGAGTTGCGCACCTTTTCTGAATCTTTATCCGCAACCAAAGCCGGTGTTGCTGAAGTGGTTATTCCCCCCGGATCAACTTTAATCGGACAGAGTGCACGTGATGTATGGATGCGTAAAGCCTATGGCCTGGCTTTAATTGGTTTACACCGCAATGGCGAAACCAAACGTGAAGGCGATGATATTCGAAATACGCCATTTGAAGCAGGCGACACATTAGTAGTTCACACTTCATGGGATGCTTTACAACGCATAGAAAAAAATCGCGACTTTGTTGTCGTAACCACCGAATACCCGAGAGAAGAAGCGCGTCCACAAAAATTAATTCCTGCCCTGGTCTTTTTTGCAATTGCACTGGGCTTAGTCTTGTTCACCGATCTGCGTTTATCGGTTGCACTTTTAACGGGCGCGGTGGGTATGATTTTGTCAGGTGTGTTAAAAGTCGAAGAAGCCTATGAAGCGGTTAGCTGGAAAACTGTATTTTTATTAGCGTCATTAATTCCTTTAGGTGTGGCAGTTGAAACATCCGGCACGGCCAAATGGATTGCTGAACAAACTTTATCGGTAATGGGTGAAAGCCCGGAAGTCTGGATGGTACAGTTGATTATTGCATTACTCGCGACTTTCTTTACGCTGGTCATGTCAAATGTAGGTGCCACGGTTTTACTGGTACCCCTTGCTGTCAATATGGCACTGCAAATTCCCGGTGCAAACCCGGCGGTATTTGCCTTAACGGTAGCCATCGCCACTTCAAATTCATTCCTGATTCCTACTCATCAGGTGAACGCATTAATAATGGGGCCAGCGGGTTACCGTGTGCCGGACTTTATGAAAGCCGGTGGTGTGATGACGATTCTCTTCCTGGTCGTAATGATGGTTATGATGAATGTTGTGTTTGGATAAACCAATTTGTGCTTTTCTGTAACAGTTCGCGCGAGCTTTAGCTCGCGACGGATTTCGACAAAAATAATTATAAAAATAAAATTATAAAGAGCAATCTGAAATGAATTTTTTAACTCATAAATCCAGCTTAATAGTCGCACTATTTAGTCTGCTATTTTCTGGTGCTTTATTTGCGAGTACCGAGGCGGCTGGAGAAGCCTGGGACATGACCGGCAGCACCGTCGGTTTTTTTGCACTCGCCATATTTGGACTGGCGTATCTACTGGTCATGGCAGAAGAGTTTACCCATTTAAGAAAATCGAAGCCGGTTATTATTGCCGCCGGAATTATCTGGGGCAGCATTGCCTGGGTTGCGGGTCAGCATGGTATGTCGGTAGAAGCCGAACAGGCAGTACGCCATAATCTTCTGGAATACGCGGAGTTAATGCTGTTTTTATTAGTCGCAATGACCTATGTAAACTCCATGGAAGAGCGAAAAGTTTTTGATGCTTTACGCGCCTGGCTGGTAAAAAGTGGTTTTGGTTTTAGAGCACTTTTCTGGATTACCGGTATTCTTGCATTCTTCATTTCACCCATCGCAGATAACTTAACAACGGCATTATTAATGTGTGCGGTCATTATGGCTGTCGGGGGCGACAATAAAAAGTTTGTCAGTATTTCCTGCGTTAATATTGTGGTTGCCGCCAATGCTGGCGGTGCCTTCTCTCCCTTTGGTGATATCACTACTTTAATGGTGTGGCAAAAGGGTATGGTTGATTTCTGGACGTTCTTCGCATTATTTATTCCATCGGCCGTAAACTTTCTGGTACCTGCGGCCATTATGCATTTCGCAATCCCTCATCTTAAACCTGATGCGGGTGGCGAAGAAGTGAAGATGCAACGCGGGGCAAAACGCATTATCTTTTTATTCTTTTTAACCATTGGTACTGCGGTTTCTTTTCATAACTTCTTACACATGCCGCCGGTGATTGGCATGTTAACCGGTCTGGGGTATTTACAGTTCTTTGGCTTCTTCCTGAAAAAAACCGCGCATCGTGATAACACTCAACTGGATGATGTAGAGCAGGATACAAATATGGGAACCCCCGCATTTGATGTTTTTAGTCCGGTTGCTAAAGCCGAGTGGGACACTTTATTGTTTTTCTACGGCGTTGTTCTGTGTGTGGGTGGCCTGGGTTTTCTGGGTTACTTAAATATGGCGTCGGAATTAATGTATAACCAGTGGGGCGCCACAACGGCAAATGTCACCGTCGGTGTGCTGTCTGCCATTGTGGATAATATTCCAGTAATGTTTGCGGTTTTAACGATGAACCCGGACATGTCAACAGGCCAGTGGTTACTGGTTACTTTAACCGCCGGTGTGGGTGGCTCACTATTATCCATTGGTTCGGCTGCGGGTGTAGCGTTAATGGGGCAGGCGAGGGGCCAATATACGTTCTTCGGACACCTGATGTGGACGCCGGTAATTGCACTGGGTTATGCAGCAAGTATTTATGTGCACATGCTGGTGAACAGTCATTATTTTTAATCATAGTTTATTCTTTAGTTATATAATAAAAAGGCCAGTTTTATAACTGGCCTTTTTTTACAAATAGTCATCAATAATAATTTATTTTTTTTGAAATAAAAGATCCCAAACCCCATGCCCCAACTTCTGGCCTCGCTTTTCAAATTTAGTAGTGGGTCTTTCCACGGGTTTTTCTATATAAGCATTGTCCGCCGATAAATTATTAAAAAGCTCACTGGCATTTAAAGTGCTTAGCATCTGCTTTGCATAATGCTCCCAGTCGGTGGCCAGATGAAATATTCCATTGGGTTTTAAAATGCGCGCGACTTCAATGAGAAAATTTTCCTGCACAATACGCCGCTTGTTATGTTTCTTTTTATGCCAGGGATCGGGGAAAAATAATTGCACCCTGTCAATACTGCTGTCAGCAATCTGCTTTTGTAATACATCAATGGCGTCGTGATTGGAAACCCGAATATTTTTACAATTTGAACTTTCAACTAAACGCAATAAGTGTCCAACACCCGGACGATGCACTTCGATGCCGAAATAATTTTTTTCAGGGCAAGCCTGCGCCATTTGCCATAAAGATTCCCCGTTACCAAAACCTATTTCTAAAATAGTTATGGCATCGCGTTTAAAAATTTCGTTTATATTGATTTGCTCAGCAGAATAATCAACACCAAATTCGGACCACTGGGTGTCAATAGCCTGCTGCTGACCTGTTGTTAAACGGCCTTCGCGTTTAACGAAACTGTGAATGGTGCGAATGTGTTTTTGAATCATGCTTTATGTGTGTGATATAAATAGTTTTGTAGATGGAAATTTTACAACTAGCAAAATTTCCCTCTGTAATTTGACAGGTTAGTGTTTAAAAAAATGTGCCATCAATAGGCGATGAAGCGGAGGCAAAACGTTTACGCGGCATACGCCCTGCTAAAAATGCTTCACGTCCAGCTTCAACAGCTTTTTTCATGGCAGACGCCATCAGAACTGGATTTTTTGCAGCGGCAATAGCGGTGTTCATAAGTATGCCATCACAGCCCAGCTCCATGGCGATTGCCGCATCCGATGCGGTACCTACTCCCGCATCAACTAAAATAGGTACATTAGCATTTTCAATAATCGTCAAAATATTATACGGGTTGCGAATGCCCAGCCCTGAGCCGATGGGTGCCGCTAATGGCATAACGGCTGCACAGCCAATTTCTTCCAGACGCTTGGCAATAATCGGGTCATCGGTGGTGTATACCATAATATCAAAGCCGTCTTTTACCAGAATTTCTGCCGCTTCGAGGGTAGCGGTTGTGTCCGGATAGAGGGTTTTTTCATCCCCCAGTACTTCCAGCTTCACCAGATTGTGACCATCAAGTAACTCCCGCGCCATGCGGCATGTACGTACAGCATCTTCGACAGAGTAGCAGCCAGCGGTGTTGGGTAATATGGTGTACTTTTCCGGAGGAACCGCGTCCAGCAGGTTTTCTTCATCCGGGTTCTGGCCAATATTAGTGCGCCGGATGGCAACCGTGATAATTTCTGCACCACTCGCTTCGGTGGCTTCGCGAGTTTCGGTCAGGTCTTTATACTTGCCCGAACCGACGAGTAAACGTGATTGATAGGTTTTGCCCGCAATGGTGAGAAGCGTGTCATTCATAATGTGATTTTACTGGTTGTTTTTTGAGGTGCGTATCTTAGCATTTTATCTGTATGTTTTGAATTGTGGTTTTAGTGATAGGACCTGGCTATAGCTACCCGGCTCGACACCCCTGTCGAGCGTTCGCAGCGCTGCGAATGACCATTTAGTACATTCGGTCGCTCGGAGTTTCAGGGAATCTTTTAGATTCGTCTTCGTCAGGTTTTGGTTATGTATAGCCTTCCTGGCTATAGCTACCCGGCTCGACATCCCTGTCGAGTGTTCGCAGCGCTGCGAATGTACGTTTAGTACATTCGGTCGCTGCTCACCCCCCGCCAATTGCGTGGACTATTTCTACTGTGTCTCCTGCTTTCAACACGGTATTTTCATGTTCTGCTTTGGGGATTATGTCTCGATTCACTTCAGCCGCCAGACGTTTATCCGCCAGGCCTTCACTTTCAATGAGTTGCTTCAGGGTGGTTCCCGGTGTTAATTGCTGCTCTTTGCCATTAAGTTGTAGTTTCATTTTGCTTTATGTTTTGTTGAAAAGTGGAATTTTACACTGGATAACCGGCTTTTGGCTGAATTTTACAAAACTTATGCTATATCAATTAATTAAAAAAATTGGCATACTTCAAATAAAAAAATATATCTAATTACCGCAGTTTGATGATTTTTTATAAATTCACCTTTCTTAAAGCAGCCTTAGCATTATGTGGGGCTCGTGACTTTGAATATAAAAAATGATGGCTGTTGGGGGTTTTTCGCGTGGGTGGTATGGTTAATAAACAAGCTTTAAATGCTTTGTGTTGTCTATTGCTGATGGTTACGAACGTCAGCTATGCGGGCATCAATCCATTTAAAAAATCTAAAGATTATATGTTTGGACATGATGTTGTCTGGTATGAAGACCACCGTGTCGCCATTAAATCCGGCGCTGTACAGGATGCTTCAGACACCCATTATTATCATTTAATTATCGATAATGATCAGCTGTTGCTGCGACTGGGCAAGAATGACCCCAGCGGTGAATTAGAAAATACCCGTAAATTAGAAAACCTGTCCATCGTAGAAGTTAATGTTGATGGCCGTCCATTACCCTTGTTTAACTGGTGCTTACAGAATCAGCAAGATCCAGGCAAGAAATTAAAACAAAATGCAATTGTAGCCAACGCTGTTTGTATTAACGCGGGTGGCGGCGGTGATTTTATAATCAATCTGGACCGGAACACTGTAGATTTACTGTACAGATCTAAAATGCTTGAATTTATGGTAGCGCCCTATGGTAGACGTGTAAAGCTATCTTATAGCATGCTGGGTTACCCACAGATTATGGATAGCATTAATAAACCCGCACCCGTGGTAAAAAAACCGGCCCCGCAACCCGTGGTTATTGCGGCGCCTAAACCCATGCCTAAATCTAAACCCAAAAAGGCCACACCCAAGCCTAAACCGGTTAAAATCTGTTATGCACGACCGCCTGCGGATTATAAGTCAAAGGTGCCTACGGCTACCTATCCCTGTAACGATATGGCTAAAAAAGCCAGTGCCGAGGCTAAAGTCACTGCGCTTGTTAAGCAGGAAAAGCAAAAAAAGGCCGCTGCATTGGCAGTGGAAAAACAGAAAAAAGCCAAAAAACTGGCCGAGCAGCAACAGGTAAAAGCGCAATCAAACCAAGATTCAAAACGTGAGACTGAGTGGGACTCAAAGCAAGCCAGCTTATGGATCTCCAGGTGTAAAGTACACTGGTCGAAAAATAAGAGCCCCTGCTACTGTCAAAAGTATCTGGCTCAGGCACCCAAAGGCATAAAGAATACCTGCAATCAGTAAACATGCACCGCCAGGGACACCCCTTTGTTTTAATGAAGGCCCCGCATTGATTGATGGGGGCTTTATTTATTGGCGTTCTGTTATTTATAACGGCTGCGGAATCTGCACCTAACTGTGAAATGTGATTACGCATGAATTTAATTTCAAATATAAAAAGCACTTATAAGGCTGCTACAACAGGCACTGGCGCATAAACTTTATGACTGATTGTATTATTGTTGGCGGCGGCCTGATTGGCATGCTGAGCGCCAGAGAATTAAAAAAAGCCGGTCTTGATGTTTTAGTGCTCGAAAAAGGTGAACTGGGTAAAGAGTCATCCTGGGCGGGTGGTGGCATTCTTTCACCATTACACCCCTGGCGCTACCCGGACGAAGTGGGGCAGCTAGCCAGTATTGGGCATCAGTTGTATCCACAAATTGCACATGAACTTTATGAAGAAAGTGGCATTGATCCACAATATTTACGCAGTGGCTTACTGGTGCTTAATAGCCTTGAACAGGCTGAAGCTTTAGCCTGGGCAGATAAATGGTCAATGAATCTTTCAGTCCTGGAGAGTTCAGAGGCAATTGAGACGGTTGTCCCCGGCATTACAAGTACATTTGAGCGGGGGCTATGGCTGCCGGACATTGCACAAATGCGCAATCCCAGGTTAATAAAAGCGGCTAAGGGCAGTCTGGATTATTTGGGGATTGATTACCATGAGCATACTTCAGTTGAAAAACTAAATATAAACGATGCAAAAATTAACGGCGTAACGGCCAATGGTAAAACTTACCACGCGGAGCAGGTGCTTATTGCAGGCGGGGCATGGAGCGGCGAAATTCTCAGGCAGTTTCAACAGCCCCCTGACATAATGCCCGTGAAAGGGCAAATGATACTGTTTGAGCCTGCAGTGGATTTACTCAAAAGCATGCTGCTGGTTGATAACCGCTATCTGATTCCAAGAAAAGATGGACGGGTACTCTGTGGCAGCTCTATTGAGCACACGGGTTATGATAAATCGACAAGCGCGGATATTAAACAGGATTTATTAAACAGTGCGACCGAAATATTTCCAGCTTTAGCAAAACTAAACATTGAACATCACTGGGCAGGGCTAAGGCCCGGTAGTCCGCACGGGGTTCCCTATATTGGCAGGCATAATGAAGTAGAGGGGCTTTATATTAACGCGGGACACTTCAGAAATGGTGTAATACTGGGTATTGGCAGTTGCCAGAAAGTAGCCGCTGAAATAATTCGGCATGCCTGAATGACTTTTACAGACAGCCTTTAAACCGTTTAATAAACTCAAATTTAAATTTTTTTACCATTCGTCAGTACCGTGAGTCGGCTTATCTTTGAAAGCATGACATCCCGGCCAACTTAATCTTTAATTGCATCATGAAAAAAATATCCGGATTTACCCTTTTAGAATTAATGTTTGTAATAACTATTGCCGGTGTATTACTCGCGATAGGCGTGCCTTCACTGACGCAATTTATACAAAAAGGCAAGCTTACTACTTTTGGTAACGAGCTTGTTTCTGCTGTACAGGTTGCCCGCAGTAGCGCAATACAGATGGCGCTGCCCGCCTGTGTCTGTGCTAGTACTAATGCAGGAGCTGCCACCCCAGCCTGTAACGGGGATGATAACTGGGAAGATGGCTGGATTGCCTTTATCGACACAAATACAGCTGCAACCAATGAATGCGTCTTTGATCCCGGTGATGGTGATGTCCTGTTAAAAATATGGGACGGTAGTGCAACATCTAATGAGATTACTTTCCGAAATAATAACGCCACAATAAATGCGATGGATTATCTTCGATTTAATCGAAGGGGTAATCCTGTGACAGGTACAGGCGCTATTTTGCAGGGCATGTTTAAGCTTTGTGATGGTCGAGGATTGATGCAAGGTACTACAGTCGTTGGCAAGGGTATCGTTTTATCCGCATCGGGTAGTTTACGAACGACTAAAGATGCTTCATTAATTGTGTCATGTTTATAGCCGCCTGAGATTGAGTATTTAATATGAAAAAGTTATTGATTACACCAGCGCAACAACAGGGTTTTACTTTTATAGAATCCTTGATGGCGTTGTTTGTTTTGTCTTTTGGTCTGCTGGGTGTGGCTGGGATGCATGCACGGTCAATGCAAACGGGATTCGTGGCAACTCAACGCATGGCAGCGGTTAGTAAGGGTGAAGAATTAATAGAACGTATTCGCTCCAACCCCAGAGGTGTTGCTTCATACAGCGGTGGTCCTGCAAGTAATGGCTGCACAATTGGCGATGGAAGTATTACTTGCACCCCAGCTGAGATGGCAGCTGATGACCTGTTTATCTGGCGCCAGGAAGTGAACGCAACATTTCCCTCGCCAACCGTGTTAATACAGGTTAATACGATTGATCCAACACTGGATCCTGCGCAGGTCCTTAGATCAATAACGATCTCAATTGACTGGGAAATCAGGGATGTTACCTATAACTATACAACCGTCGCTGAAGTTGGACCGTAGACATGCACCTAAAAGAAGAAAAAATTATGCTATTCAAACAACAAAGTGGTTTTACGCTGATAGAAATGTTGGTCAGTATGGTCATTGGCTTGTTTTTGCTAGGCGGTGTTTTTACCATTTATTTGAGCAGTGTGCGTACCGGGCAAGTCGTTGATAATGAGGTGCAATTAATGAGAGATGCACAGTTTGCACTGGAAACCATCGCATTTGATTTACGTCATGCCGGTAATTATGGCCATGCAAATCATGAAGGTCAGGAAAGTGTTAGGGATGAGGAAAAACATACCGTAGCAACGGGTCAATGTAATGGTAATGCTTCTGGCTGGATAGTTAACTTAAACAGACCCGTGTTTGCGGTTGAAGACGGAACCGATTATATCAGTGACTGCATGAACAAATGGTCACAGGGCGATACACTTGAGCTGCGTTACGCTTCACCACTGCCAACCAATACACTTGAAAGTGATCTTGATGCTGATACGCTTTATCTGAAATCAATACCAGACTATTCCCATATGTTTCAAGGTGATACCCCCCCGCCGACTCGGACATTTCAGGAAGAGGATGGAAGCACTAAAGCCAATATTCGATATTTTGTATGGAATGCCCGCGCTTATTATATTGCAAACTTCACTGACCAGGCAGGTGATGGCGTACCTTCACTTCGTCTGCTAACGCTTGAGCCTGGGCCAAATGTGAATGACACCATTCTGTTAAGGGGTGTTGAAGACTTTCAGGTGAAGTTAGGTTTAGACACACCAAGTGCAGGTGATGAATCAGGCAATGAATCCGCTGATACATATGTTAATCCGGGGGATGTAGGCAACCGTTGGAACATGGTTATGTCCGCACGCATCTGGCTGGTGCTACGCTCTGAAAAAGAACTTGAAGAAACTGATCTTGACCCCTCTTATGAAGTAGCGGGTGTAACCAAAACCAGTACTGATAAATATAGACGACTTGTGGTGAGTACGACTATTCGTTTAAGAAACGTTAACACAGGACTTAAATAATTATGAGAAACGGATTGAAAAATAATCAGAATGGCGCGGCCCTGGTTGTGGGCCTGGTTATGTTGCTTGTGATGACACTCATTGGTGTTACCAGTATGAATCAGACGCGTACGGAATTAAAAATTTCCAATAACATTAAAAACCATAGTGATGCATTTCAAACAGCTGCATTAATGTTTCAACGTGCACTCGTGGATCCAACAATAATTTGGTTGTCTGCAAGTAAAACAGCATTACAAGGAAGTTATGCGGCAGGCTATAGTTCAACGGATACATTAAAAAGTGGAACCCTCGGCGTCACATTTATTGGTTGCCGCTCGATCGATGGGTCAAGCATTGCAGGACGTGCTGGTAAGCATCTCATACATGAAGTTTCTGTCAGTGGTACTGAATTGAATAGCGCAGGTTATGCGGTGGGTGTTAGCCGTCAGACAGCAGGTTATACGACCATTGCCGCGGGTTGCCAGTATTAATTTATCAACGCGATAATTTGCCAATGGTTTGATTTTACCATGGTTAATGTGTCACTCGCGTTAATGCGTCTCATAATTAAAAGTTTTTGAAGAGGATATTCTCATGTTAAGACCCGTTTATTTTATAATTTTATTACTCTCTGTATGTATGGTTGAGGCAGCGCCGTACAAAAATATGCAGCCCGTTGAAGAGGTCGCTGAATTAACCGGTTTAAAAATAACATTGAACAAGCAGCTTAAAGGAAAAATCATTATAGAGCCCTGCGATAACTGCAAGGCAATTATCTTAAGCATTACCCCTGAGACAAAAGCCTTTCGAAATAATGAAGAGGTTGCTTTAATTCAGGCAAAGCAGCAACTAGGACAATCAGCCCTTGTTTACTATACGATTAGCACAAAAATAGTCAGTCGAATTAAATGGTTTAATTGATTGTCTGTCGAGCAATGCTTTTTTATCCGAAGTAGTTTTAAAACGTTAATTCAAAAATATAGAGTCATATTTAATAAGGTGTCATTATGAACAACACTATCAATAAATTTAAAGTCATAAGCATGAGTTTGCTTATGGGGATGAGCATAACAACACCTGTACTCTCTGAAGATATAGAAATATATGTTGGCAGTAATCCAACAGCAGCTGCATCTGCTTCTAATATATTATTTATACTCGACACTTCTGGAAGTATGGATGCAGAACTAGATGTAGAGGTGCCCATTTCAGGGGAATATGATTCAACACAAACTTATAGCGGCAGCTATGACAGCAGCCGCGTTTATTATTCAGACACGCACACTATTGCTGATATTGATGGTTATGTTTCTGGCAGTAGAAACAAATGTAATGCAGCTACTTTAGACTTTGCGGTATATGGTTTTTTTAGAAGCCAGGTTGCACAGTTTTATAATAAAGACTGGTCAACGATTAGCCGTACTAGTGCCAATATTGAATGTGTGAACGACAGCGGTATTCATGGTTCTTCCAGTTCAAGTAATCCTTATGCACAGGAAGGTAGAAGTAGCGGATGGACATCAAACTCAACCCGTGAAATTGACTGGAATACGAATGGTGCGGACTATACACTTTATAGCGGTAATTATCTTAACTGGAGTGAAATAATTGCTGCTGGAGGCATCACTACTGTACAGGTTACGCGTCTGGAAGTTATGAAGATGGCGATGCGCGACATGGTAAACAGTAGCCAGGGTGTGAATATTGCCTTAATGCGTTTTGATCGCGGTATATCTTATGATGATGCTTCAGCCGATGGGGGTATGGTTATTAAAGAAATGGAACCCGTTGAAACCAGTAGAACTGATTTTATTACCGAGTTAAACACGTTGACCCATGAAGGTTATACACCTTTATCTGAAGTTTTGTATGAAGGCGGTTTATATTTCCAGGGCGCTCCGGTCGACTATGGTAATAATTCCTATGCCGCAGGGGGCGTTGTACAAAATAGTATTAGCGAGGCAAGAGACGCGTCGGATACATCAAAATATAAATCACCCATAGAATACCCATGTCAGAAAAACCATATCGTATTGTTAACGGATGGTAACGAAAATGCGATTGGCAATTTTGACGCTACCAGAAAAGCTAAATTTGATACGTCAAGTGATTGCCGCAGAGGTGGCGGCAGCGGTTCAACAGCTTACTGTCTAGCACAAATTGCTGATTATATGGCGACAGTAGATCAGGCACCTGATATACCTCAGGTTCAGACCATTACTACACATACCATTGGCCTCAATATTGACCATCCATTTTTACAGGCAACGGCTACGGCGGGTAAAGGCGGTTATTATCCTGCAACAGACTATGCAGATCTGACGGCTGCATTTAAAGAAATCGTTAGCCTTGCAAATGAAACATCCTCCACATTTGCTTCACCTGCCGTATCGGTTAATGCCTTTAACAGAACAACGAATCGTGATGACTTATATTTCACTCTATTTAAGCCTTCAAGCCAGCCGCATTGGGATGGTAATTTTAAGCGCTTCAAACTGATATTTGACACTGATGGTGTACCCATAATTGTAGATGTGAATAATAATCCTGCGGTCGATACCGGTGGTACTGGATTTTTTGTTGAAGATTCTAGGAGCTACTGGTCAGATGTTGTAGACGGAGCCGAGACTGAACTCGGTGGAGCGGCAAGTAAATTATTCGCCGCCAGTACGCTGCTGGCCAGTCGTAACATATATAGCAACTTAACGTTGACATCGGCTTTAACTGTAGCTGGCAATCGAGTTGAAGAAAATAACTCAAACTTAACTGATGCAATAATGGGTGTGAGTGGAACGGCTAAAACGAATTTAATACAATGGGCTCGGGGCATTGATGTTGATGATGTTGATAAAGATGGCAGCGCCACTGATGCAAGGCGTCAAATGGGTGAGCCACTCCATTCACAGCCTGCGCTGGTTGAATATGGTGATGGTAATACCGGTGAGCCAAATATCGTCGCTTATGTGGCGACTAATGATGGCTATTTACATGCGTTTGATACCCGCAGTCCAGCGGGTACTGAAAAATTCGCGTTTATACCCAAGGAACTACTGCCTAACCTGAAAACTTTGTATGCCAACAGTGCTAGCTCACCTAAACAATATGGGCTGGATGGTAATGTTGCTGCATACGTTAAAGATGTCGATAGAGATGGTGAAATTGAAAGCGGTGACCGAGTCATTGTTTATGTTGGCATGCGCCGAGGTGGACAGAATTATTATGCTTTAGATGTGACTAACCCGGATGCACCACAATATCTGTGGACTATTTATGGTGGACAAAACAACACTGTGAATAGTGGTAGAGGCGATTTCACAGAATTAGGACAAACCTGGTCTACGCCTCAGGTTAAAAAAATTCGTTTAAATGGTGCGGATGTCCCCGTATTAATCTTTGCTGGTGGATATGATGTCGATCAGGATAACACCACAACAAGAGTTATCGATGATGTGGGCAGAGGCATCTTTATCGTTAATGCCATCACCGGTAATTTGTTATGGCGCATGGGCCCGGATGCGCCTGCAAATCTGACAGATACAAACATGAAATACAGCATTCCATCTGATATTGCTGCAGCGGATGCGGCAGGTGATGGTTATGTAGATCACTTATATGTCGGTGATATTGGTGGTCAAATGTGGCGCGTTGACATAAATAATGACCTTGGTGAAACTGAATCCAATATCAATACCATTATTAGTGGCGGTAGAATTGCAGATCTTGCTGATGATTCCGCAGCCTCTAATCGGCGTTTCTTTTATGCGCCCGATGTAGCTATTCTTAAAGATGTAAATGATGTTTCCTATATCTCGGTATTGATAACATCAGGTAACCGTGCGCACCCTTTGCAAAAAACAGTTCAGGATCGCGCATTTATGATTCGTGACCTGCCAATACTTAAAAGGCCTACAACCTACACAACGGTTACCGTTAATGATTCGGTTGAAGAACTCTATGATACAACCAGCAATACAATTGGCCAGGGAAGTACGGCGGAACGCGTTACAGCACTCCAGGACTTACAAAGCTCCAATGGATGGTTTTTTGATTTTGATTTAAGTCTGGGTGAAAAAGGATTAACCAAGCCACTTATATTTCTTGGAGAAGCCTTCTTTGCGACCTATGTTCCACAACTTCCTGATCCAGACCAATGTGTACTACCTGGGGGAAGCGGCTTTCTTTATCACATCGCATTGGGTAATGCCAAGCCAGTTAAAAATTATGATACTGTCGTTGATGATCCAGATAACCTGACAGCTCCTGACAGAAAGGTAAAGCTGGCTCGCTCGGGCATACCCGCAGACCCAACATTAATTCTTCCTTCAGGTGGAGCCGCTATTTGTGTCGGTACCGAGTGTAATAAAGCGGAAGGTATTGATGGTCATAAACGCGTGTACTGGTTTGAAGAATAAGGTAAGCATTATGTTAAGTACAAGAGAGAAAAATTATGTTTAAGCAAAAGGGTTTTACATTAATTGAGCTCATGATTGTTGTGGCAATCGTAGGAATTATTACGGCATTAGCTGTCCCGGGTTATCAACAATATGCATTAAAAGCAAAACGTTCAGATGCAAAGACTGGTTTGTTGCAGACCGCAGATAGTCAGGAGAGATTTTATGTTCTGAATAATCGCTATGCAGCAAATAATACAGAACTGTTTGGTGCAGCAACTGAAGAATCACCCGAGAGGATGTATCAATTAAATGTGACCGCTGGTGATGTCAATGGATTCGTAATAAGTGCGACTGCGCAGGGAGCACAGGCATCAGATACAGCCTGTTTGACATTTAGTTTAAATCAGGCTGGTACGAAAGGCCCCCCTGCTGCAGTGACAGCAGGATGCTGGGATTGAGATAAATTCAAATTACCTGAGCTCTCTTGGTAACTGAAAAATAATATTCTCTTTGGGGCCACTATCACTGGATAGTTCGGCCCCGAACCACAACTGAATTTTTGCAATCACTTGTTCAACTAATAACTCTGGCGCAGAAGCTCCCGCGCTTAAACCCACCGAATTAACACCGTCAAACCACTGCTTTTTCAATTCATCCGCATTATCAACCAAATAACCCGGCACATTATTTTTTACGGCCAGTTCTTTCAGGCGATTTGAATTTGAACTGTTGGGTGATCCCACAACAATAATAATATCTGTGCTTTTTGTTAACGTTTTAATTGAATCCTGGCGATTTTGGGTGGCGTAACAGATATCGTCTTTGCGTGGACCCCGTATGTTCGGGAATTTTTTCTTGAGTGCAGCAATAATTTCCTGGGTATCGTCAACCGATAATGTGGTTTGCGTAACATAGGCCAGTTCAACCGTATTGTTTAAATGCAAACTTTCCACGTCAGCAATGTTTTCAACTAAAAGCATCTGCCCGCTACTATTGTTAAACTGCCCCATCGTACCATCAACTTCCGGGTGTCCCGCATGACCAATTAATATCACATTGGTATCAGTTTTCGCAAAACGAGCCACTTCCAGATGAACTTTTGTGACCAGCGGGCAGGTTGCATCAAAAACTTTTAGCTGTCTTTTTTTTGCTTCGGACTGTACAGCCTGTGAAACGCCATGGGCACTAAAAATAACAATTGAGTCGTCGGGTATTTCATTCAGCTCTTCAACAAAAATCGCACCATTTTTCTTGAGACAATTGACTACATACGTATTATGTACAACTTCATGACGCACATAAATAGGTGCCCCAAAAATTTCCAGAGCCCGCTCTACGATCTCGATAGCACGATCAACACCAGCACAAAAACCACGGGGATTAGCAAGTTGAATTTGCATAATATTTATATAATTTCCGAAATCTTTGCCGTAAATTTAATAACTCTGCCCGCAAGAGGGTGGCTGAAATCAACCTCAACTTCATCTGCAGAAACGCCTATAATAGTCCCCATGATTTCGGTGTCATCAGGCCCATCAAAGGCGATAACCTGATTTTCTTCCGGCGGCATATCATCAGGAAAATCTTCTATTGGCAAGCTGTGTATATTATTTTCATCCGGCAACCCAAATGCCATTTCAGGAGAAATCTCAACCGAAACAGTATCACCCTGTTGTTTTCCAAGCAGCGCATCTTCCATACCACTGGTTAAACTACCGTTTCCAATTTCAAACTCAATAGGTTCTTCATCAAAATTAGATTCTACTTCAGTGCCATCTTCAAGCTGCATTTTAAATAGAAGCAATAATCGGCTTTCATTTTCAACTGTCTTCATGAGGGTTCTTCAATGTGTCATAAATTAATAGAATTGCACCAACTGTAATTGCTGAGTCGGCAATATTAAATGCGGGCCAGTGATACTGTTGATAATAGACATCGAGAAAATCAATTACATGCCCATAAATTGCTCGGTCAATCAGGTTGCCAATGGCACCACCTAAGATAAGTGATAGCGCCGTATATTGCAGAACTTGATGCGGTTTTAATTTTCGTATCCAGAGAAAAATAAAAACACTCACCACACTGGTTAAGCCCAGAAAAAACCACCGTTGCCAACCACCTGCGTTCGCTAAAAAACTAAATGCAGCGCCCTTGTTATACATTAATGTAAAATTAAACATAGGGATAAGTTCAACTGACTGATGAAAATGCAAAAACTGATCAGCAAGTATTTTGCTTGCCTGGTCAATCACGATCACTAATAGAGTAATCCACAACCAGTGCTTTATATGTAACGAATTTTTATCAGGCATAATGTCTGGTTTCACCTTTCCCATCAACATTGTCTACGCATCGCCCACATAATTCCGGGTGCTCCGGGTGTGTACCAACATCTTCGCGTAGATGCCAGCAACGATTGCATTTTTTGTGCGTTGATTTTTCCACACTGATGCTAATCGTTTCGCCATCATCCAGTTCAAATTTTTCTTCTAATGAAGGTGCTTCGCTTGCCGGATAAACAGACGCATAAGATGTAATTAAAACAAAACGTAATTCATCTTCTAAGGCGCTTAAGCTTTTATAAAGCTTTTCACTGCAATAAAGTTTTACTTCAGCGTCAAGCGACGAACCAATTTTTCCATCCACCCGAATCTGTTCAAGTTGCTTGCTTACCTGGTGTCGCGTTTTCTGAATATCCGTCCAGAAATCAAAGTTCATTGTGTCAGATGACTTAAGTGCGAAGAGCTGCTCATACCAGCAACCAAGTAAAACAGAGTCTCCATGGCTGCCTGGGATCTGTTGCCAGATTTCTTCCGCCGTAAAACTTAATATCGGTGCCATCCAGCGCGTCATAGCTTCTATGATATGATGAATAGCAGTTTGTGCTGAGCGACGCGCAATACTATCTTTATGTGTGGTGTATTGACGATCCTTAATTACATCAAGATAAAAACTACCCATATCTTCAGAGCAGAAATTATGTAGCTTTTGATAAATAATATGAAAGTTATAATTTTTATAAGCTTCGATAATTTCGTTTTGTACATGCAGGGTTTGTGCTACCGCCCATTTGTCTAGTGCCAGCATGTTATTTTCTTCTAACATATCTGTGTCAGGGTTAAAGCCATTCAGGTTTGCCAATAAAAAGCGTGCCGTGTTACGAATGCGACGGTATGAGTCTGCAGTACGTTTAAAAATTTCATCGGACACGGTTATCTCGGCACTGTAGTCCGTTGAAGAAACCCAAAGGCGCAAAATATCTGCACCCAGTGAATTAAATATTTTTTGTGGCTGCACAACATTGCCTAAAGATTTAGACATTTTTTTACCGTCCGCATCAACTGTAAAGCCGTGGGTTAGCACGGTTTTATAAGGTGCTTTACCTCTGATTGCAACCGAGGTTAATAATGAAGACTGAAACCAGCCACGGTGTTGGTCAGAACCCTCAAGATACAAATCAGCGGGCACGGCTAACTCTTCGCGCTGCTCTAAAACACTGGCATGTGTAACACCAGAATCAAACCATACATCAAGCGTGTCGGTTACCTTGTCATAGTTTACGGCGTCATCCCCTATAATATCTTCAGCACTTTTTGAAAACCAGGCATCGACACCTTCTTTTTCAATGTCAGCGGAAACTTTTTTAATGATTTCCTGAGTGTTCGGATGTAGCTCGCCGGTTTCCTTGTGTACAAAAAGCGTAATGGGCACGCCCCACGTGCGCTGTCGTGAAATACACCAGTCGGGACGATTTTCAACCATACCTTCAATGCGCGCTTTGCCCCAGTCAGGCATCCAGTTGGTTTCGTTAATTGCTGACATTGCCTGATCGCGCAAACCATTTTGTGCCATGCTGATAAACCATTGCGGTGTTGCACGAAAAATAATCGGCGTTTTATGTCTCCAGCAATGCGGATAACTGTGCTTAAGTTTACGAAATTTTAAAAGTACATTATTTTCTTTTAGCACTTCGATAATGGCATCATTAGCTTTGTTAACATGTTGACCCGCAAATAATTCGGTATCGGGTAAAAAGACACCATTACTGCCCACTGGATTATAAACTTCAATCCCATATTTCGTGCCCACAATATAATCGTCCTGACCGTGCCCCGGTGCAGTGTGTACAGCCCCGGTACCCGCTTCGGTGGTGACATGATCGCCCAGAATAACCGGCACCTGTCTTTTATAAAACGGATGCTGAAGTAACTGGTTTTCTAAAGCACTCCCCTTGCAGCGGCCAATAATAGTAAATTTTTCAGTCTCGTATCGCTCAAGCGCACTTTCATGCAAGGCTTCGGCAAGTAATAAATTAATACTGCCAATGGGTGTGTCAGCTTTCACTAACACATAATCTAAATCAGGGTGCAGTGAGACCGCCATGTTTGCGGGCAATGTCCATGGAGTTGTGGTCCATATAACCGTTGCAACTGGCAGGCCATTATTTTCTGCATCACAGGATTTGAAAAAAGCGTCTTTATCTAGCGCTTCAAAAACAACATCAATAGCAGATGAGGTTTTATCTTCATATTCAACTTCTGCTTCTGCTAAGGCAGAACCACAATCTAGACACCAATGGACCGGCTTACTGCCTTTGTGTAAATGCCCCTTATCGATTATTTTGCCAAGGGTTCGCACAATATTGGCTTCAAATTTATAATCCATTGTGAGGTAGGGATTGTCCCAGTCACCTAAAACACCCAGGCGAATAAAATCATCACGCTGACCATTAACCTGAGTTTGTGCATACGCCCGGCATTTCTCGCGGAATGTTTTTGCATCAACTTTTTGTCCGGGCTTGCCAATCTTTTTTTCTACATTCAGTTCAATCGGTAATCCGTGACAATCCCAACCAGGTATATACGGCGCATCAAAACCATCGAGGGTACGGCTTTTAATAATGATATCTTTTAAAATTTTATTCACCGCGTGACCCGTGTGAATGTTACCGTTTGCATAGGGTGGGCCATCGTGCAAAATAAATTTCGGGCGACCTTTACTGGCGTTGCGGATTTTTTGATAAAGATTTTTATCCTTCCATTGTTTCAGCATTTCAGGTTCACGCTTGGCTAAATTTCCGCGCATGGGGAAATCCGTAGCTGGCAGGTTTAATGTGTCTTTATAATCTTTTGTTTGTTCACTCACGTGTCTGTCTTCTCGAATTGTTTGCTAGGGAGTCTCTGATCAAGTCATGATTACCCTGTTTTTTATAGATAGGGTGCTGGCTAAAAGTGCCCCTATTTTCCTCGAAGTTCGTTGCAATAGAATGACCCATAGTAATATATTATGGCGCCACACTTCGTGAAAAATAGGAACACTATTATCTCAGCCTAATTCTAACTAGACTTAATCAGAGATTCCCTGGTTTATTATTCACTATTAAAAGTAAAATGTTTTATTAGCCTGCAAAAAAATATTTTGCCTGCTGACTGTCTTTTATAATCTGCTGCTTTAAATCATCAAATGAATCAAAACGTTTTTCATCGCGTAATTTTTGCTTAAATTCAACGCAAACTTTTTTACCGTAAATTTCCTGATCAAAATCAAACAGGTGAACTTCAAGCTGTAAATCATGCCCGTTCACGGTGGGGCGTTTACCAACGTTTGCCACACCGTTAACGGATAAATTTTCACCACTCATATGCACCGCATAAACGCCATGCACGGCACTGGCATGGCGGTGCAATTTTATATTGGCGGTTGGAAACCCAATGGTGCGTCCGCGTTTGTCTCCATGGGCAATATGTCCACAAATCTGATAGGGGCGACCAAGCATTTTTTCCGCCAGCTCCAGCTGGTTTTGCATCAGCGCCTGCCTGATACGTGAGCTGCTAATACGATCATTCTGAAAACAGAAACTGGTGCTATTATGCACTTCAAATCCGTATTTTATACCCGCCTGCTTTAATGTCTCAAAATCACCACTGCGTTTATTGCCAAAGCGAAAATCATCACCGATCAGTAAATATTTCACATCGAGTTTTTCAAGTAAAATCGTTTTTATAAAATCGTCCGCAGACAACTCTGCCAATTGATGATCGAATTTTGCACATAAAAAATAATCAATGTTGGTGTGCTGTAAAGCACCCCATTTTTCTCTTATACGGTGCAATCGAACCGGTGCCGTTTGACGATTAAAATATTCCATCGGCAGTGGCTCAAAACTCATAATACAGGAATGTAAGTTTTGCTCATCCGCGGTTTTTTTAAGGTTTTTTAAAATTTCCAGATGCCCGAGGTGCACACCGTCAAAATTACCAATGGTGAGGGCGCAGCCACGGTGCTCTTCGCTCAGGTTGTGTAGGCCTCGAATTAGCTGCATTGAAGGAAAATTGTCCACATTAAAAAAGGAGGGAATTATACCTGATAACGTGTGTTATGTGGGCTGCTGTAGCAGAAATTATAAAGCATATTATCAAACTGGGTATAGCTGTTCTGGGGGCTACTCTGGAGTCTGCCTGACGCGCTACTAGACGCGTGGCTTCGAACGACCTGAAAAACCGTTAAATCAAATATCTTAATGCGCCTGTAAGTGGCGGGGCCTGAAGCCACTGGCGAGCAAACCCAGTGCATATAAAATCGCTGCAATCGCTACAAATCCAAGCAAATAGGGTACACGTTCTAACAAAGGCCAGTTTAACCATATCTGCACAGGTGGCGTAAAATAAATTAAAAACATCGCCATCAAAAAATTGCCAACTAATGCCTGCACAAGCAACTTACCCCACCCCGCCTGATGTCGATAAATACCCTGCTGCTTAAGCCCGTGATAAAGCATAAAGGCATTCATATAGGCCGAGCCGGTTGTAGCAAGCGCCAGGCCGATGTGGGTTCCTTCAAACTCGATCATCACCAGGGGAATGACAAATAGCAGGTTTAAAAACATATTGGCTATCATCGCTTTTACCCCAATACGCATGGGGGTCCGGGTATCTTGCCTGGCATAAAATCCTGGGGCCAGCACTTTAATATAGATAAAAGCGGGCAAACCGAGTGCGTAAGCCATTAAACTCAGGGATGACATATGGGTATCGTGTAATGAAAATTCACCATAGCCAAATAATGTGGCCAGCAGTGGGCTAGAGAGTAAAAGCAGGCCCAGTGCAGCGGGTAGTGCCACCAGGGTAACCAGCTTCAGCGCCCAGTCCAGGGTCTGCCTGAATTCGTCTGCGGACTGATTGGCATGCTGTTTTGACAGGCTGGGCAATATCACTGTGGCCAGGGCAATGCCGAAAACCCCCAGGGGAAACTCTACCAGACGGTCTGAATAATACAGCCAAGAAACACTGCCGGTGACGAGAAACGAAGCGATAATCGTATCGAGTAACAGATTAATTTGCGCCACAGATGAGCCAATAATGGCTGGCAGCATCAGTTTCTGTATTTGCTTAACTCCTTCATGGGTGCGCTTAAAGCGGGGTTTAGGCAGTAGTTTTAACTGTGCCAGAAACGGTGTCTGAAATAGCAGCTGTAAAAATCCTGCCAGGGCAACACCCCAGGCCAGCGCCATTACCGGTCGCTCAAAAAAATCCGCGCCCCACAGCGCAGCGGATATCAATGACAGATTAAGCAACACCGGTGTAAACGCAGGCACTGCAAATTTGTTGTAACTGTTTAAAACCCCCCCGGCAAACGCCGCCAGGGCGATGAAAAAGATATAGGGAAAGGTAATGGCGAGCATATCAGACGTAAGCTCAAAGCGAGATTCACCGGCCAGACTCGCATCATTTGCAAAACCCGGCGCAAACAGATACACCAGCAACGGAGCCGCCAGTGAGCCGATAATGCTGAGTATTAATAGAAACCCACCCAGAGACCCCGCCACATGATTAATCAGATCTTTCAGCTCACCGAAACTGCGTTTTTCCTTATATTCAGAAAACACCGGCACAAAGGCCTGTGAAAACGCACCCTCGGCAAACAGGCGGCGCAGGAAATTAGGTATTTTAAAGGCCACGAAAAATGCATCAGTGCCCCCGTCTACGCCAAAAAAGGTGGCAAAAATAATATCACGAGTGAGCCCGAGAATGCGTGACAGAAAGGTCATCGCCGCAACGACAGCGGTGGATTTAAAAAGCATAATATTGGTCAATCAGGTTATTTACAACGGCTTAATTATCCTGCATGTGAAGTACAATTTGTTCATACACATAGGCATTGATAATGAGCTTCTGCTCGTCGTTTAAATCTAAAAATTGTACGCCATATTTATTCAGTTTGTCTTCGTTATCATCGGAAACCGAAATATTTCTAAGTATGGCCTTAATGCGCAGGTATTTTTTTATAAGGGCTATTTCTAGCTCAACTGAAATATTTATTTCATCACCCAGCTCACCCAGTAAGTGACTGGTTTGTAGTAATGCACCGGTGGCACTGGTGTTGAGCATGGAAATTGACATGCTTTTGTCCGGACTTTCTAGCGTTGTAACGGAAACAATCGTCTCGGTGCCCACCCGACGTGAGCCCCGCACCGTAATGCATTCCAGGTCTTTCGGGCAACTTAAATGCACATGGGGGTAGGGAACGCTGTAGTATTTAAGGGATGAAGACTCAAAACCATAAACATCATTACCCTGCAGCATACGCACCACAAATAGCTGATTTTCCTTAAGGAGAGGGAATTTACCGTTAACGCTAGGGGCGCTAATAATAATGCTTTTATTTGGCGTGTGGCCAATGATTTTGGCCGTCAGTCGCTCACGCCCATCCAGTGGGATGAACTGTAGCTGTATCGGGTCACCCAGTCTGACTTTAAAGTCTTTTTTATCTTCCATATTCATATTTTTAGCAGTAACCGCTGCATATTACACTGATTATTAACATAATGAGTATGCTTTAATCAGTAATATGCTGATAAACTGTATTGCGGCTTGACAAAAGCCTCCTAAACTGGAAAAATCTGCGCCCCATTAGAATATTCTCTGGAAACACTCCGTGAAATATTTTATGGATATATCCCAGACAATATTATGATTTATAGGAAAGAATACTTTGGCTAATTCACCACAAGCAAAAAAACGTGCCCGTCAGGCAATCAAGCGCCGTGCCCGCAATGTTGGCATGGGTTCTATGTACCGTACTTTTGTAAAGAAAGTTGTATATGCAATCGAATCCGGTGACAAAGCTAATGCAGAAGCTGCATTTAAAGCCGCGGTACCGGTTATCGACAAAATGTGTAACAAAGGCCTGGTACATGCAAACAAGGCTGCTCGTCATAAGAGCCGTTTAAATTCTCGCATTCGTGCGATGGCTTAAGTCTTAACAACTTTGTCCACAAAAAAGCCGGCTTCAAGCCGGCTTTTTTGTGGGTGTGTATTTATTTTGCTTAGCGACGATTTATTTGTGTCCATCCGCCGCATGGGTTAAATAAAGTGCCAGCCCAATAAATGCAATACCGCCGGAGAAAATCAATAAATCCAGTGGCGTTTTAAAGCTCATACTTAATGCATGCTCAAAATACTTAACGATGAGTATCATTACAATCACTTTTGAAAGGCGTGCTTTAAGATCATCCAGGCTGTTAATCACCAGTACCTGTGAAGCATTTTCCGCATTTTCCGCCTGATCAATTTTACTGATAAATAATTCATACAGTCCAAGTGCAAAAATTAGTAAAACAATCGCCAGCAAATAACCATCAATCAGCTCAACCACATGGGTTATTGTATCGCTGCGCAGCTGCAGTCTTGCTGTCGTTTCCAGAGACGGGTATTCAATTAAATGAGCAATCATGTAAACCGAATCAATCGTGGCCATATAAAACATCGCCAGGCTGGATACCAGGCTGATAATAACCGCGGCTAAAACCACCAGTCGACTTTTCCAGAGAAAGCTTTCAAATAATTTTTCCATATTTAATCTTGTGTAGGTTGATAAGGCTGCGCATTTTAACGTTATTTGTAATTTAATGTGAGACGTATTACTGTGCATAAAAATAAAAACCATGATTTTAAATCCACCCGATAATTTTCAGAAATCACAGGAAACAATATGCTCGAATACCTAACAGAGTTAAGTGGTCAATTATCAGGCTTATTGTGGGGTAGCTGGTTAACACTGGGCGGCCTGTTGGGAGTTGGGGTTTACTTAACCCTGCGCCTGGGCTTTGTACAAATAAAAGGTTTTAAGCACTCTATACATATTATTCAGGGCAAATATGCCTGCCCGGAAGACAGGGGCGATGTTAGCCATTTTCAGGCTTTATCAACAGCGCTGTCCGCGACCGTTGGCACGGGAAATATTGCCGGTGTGGCGACGGCAATTTCACTGGGCGGTCCCGGGGCATTATTCTGGATGTGGGTGACCGCATTTTTAGGTATGGCAACAAAATTCACCGAAAGCACGCTGGCTTTAAAATTTCGTGAGATAGATTCCAGTGGTGTTTCTGGCGGCCCAATGTATACCCTGTTAAATGGCCTGCAAATGAAACGCACCGCCATGTTGTTTGCTTTTTTTGCCACAGTAGCTTCATTTGGCATTGGAAATCTGGTGCAGGTTAACTCGGTTGTAGATGGCCTGGTGTTTATTGAGCCGGAAATAAGAAATTATAGCTGGTTAGTGGGGCTAATAATGGCGGGGCTGGTTGGCGCTGTCATTTTGGGCGGTGTTAAACGTATCGCAAAAGTGGCGGGGACCATTGTGCCGTTTATGGCGGTTGTTTATATCACCGTGGCGATGATTGTTTTAATTAACGAATACGCGCAAATTCCCGCGGCCATTTCAACCATCTTTAATCATGCATTAAATCCCTGGGCCGTTGGTGGTGCCGCGGTGGGTGAAGCGATTCGCTGGGGGGTCGCGCGGGGGTTATTTTCAAATGAAGCGGGCCTGGGCTCGTCTCCCATGGCCCATGCGGCCGCCACCACGAATGAGCCAGTGCGTGAAGGCCTGGTAGCGATGATGGAGCCATTTGTCGATACCCTGGTTATTTGCAGCATGACAGGCCTTGCAATTGTGGTCACCGGTGCCTATATATCAGCACCGCAAAGCGTTACCGGAGCGGCACTCACCGCCTATGCATTTAGTCAGTCTATTGGTGAAGCCGGGGCGATTATTGTGGGTGGTGGGCTGGCGTTATTTGCCTTTTCAACGATTATTGCCTGGTCGTATTATGGGGATCGAAGTGTAAAATTTATGTTTGGTGAAAAAGCCGTGCTGCCCTATCGCATTATTTATACACAGTTAATTATTGTGGGTGCTATTGTGCCGTTGCAACTGGTGTGGAATATTGCGGATGTCACCAATATATTAATGGCCATACCTAATTTAATCGCACTGATTTTTCTCAGTGCACTGGTAAAGAAAATGAAAAACGAGTACTTTGAAAAGCATAAATAATTTTAATTAAACAGGAGAAAATATGTCTGAATTACAAATAGAAGAATTAACAGTAGGCGACGGTGCTGAAGCAGGTGCAGGTAACGGCGCTGAAGTGGTTGTTGTGCATTACACTGGCTGGTTAACCGACGGTACAAAATTTGATTCGAGTGTTGATCGCAGTGACCCATTCAGTTTTACACTGGGCGTAGGCCAGGTCATTAAGGGCTGGGACGAAGGTGTGAAAGGCATGAAGATTGGCGGTAAGCGTAAACTGACCATTCCACCTGAAATGGGTTATGGCGCCAATGGTGCTGGTGGTGTTATTCCGCCAAATGCCACATTGGTGTTTGATGTTGAGTTGCTGGAGATTCGATAAACAACAGTTTATCGCAATTAATAAAGTGCGCTATAGCTCACTTTTTAATTGCGATTGAGTGATATAGTCAAAGTCTTGTTATGTAGATTGGTTTTACAAGATGGAGTCATTTATGAATTATTTTAGAAGTTTAATATTAGCGCTGACCGCTGCCATGTTAATGGCAGGATGCAGTAGTGGTGGTGCCCCTAAGGCGACAATAACCGCAGATAATGCAAAAGATCTGGCAGTAGCCGCTACAGAGGCTACCAAATCGGCTTCAAAGTCTGATAATCTCTCGCCGTTTAAAACCGCATCAGGAACAGAATTCAATACTAAAAGTTTCTCAAAGCAAATTATGCAACAGACATTTGCTACTGACCCTGAGTTTAATATTTGCAGTGATGGTACAGCCACTTTTACTGTTGATGCCGCTCCAGGTAGCACAACGGGTTCAGGTTCAATGGTTTTTGTTGATTGTGTTGTTAGTGATGCTTTTAGTACAGTGACGATTAATGGCTCAATTATAATGAGTGCCACTTCATCATCAGCCACGCTCAGCGCAGACCTGACTATATCTGAAGGTGATATTGTTGAAACGGTTACGTTTAGTGGAACATGTTCAATGAGCAACGGTGTGTTAGGTACATGCTCATTCTCTTCATCGTTTGTAGGCATTGATGGACGAACCTATACCTCATCGAATATAAGTGTTTCAGGTGATAGTAGTTCAGGATTCTCCTTTTCCGGAAATGTGACCGACCCGGACTTTGGTGTCGTTACTATTTCTACTTCGACTCCGGTTTTACTTAACTGTGCTAATGGTAATCCTGGATCAGGTGAAATTGTCGTGTCCGGCAATGGATCGGCAACGGTCACATTTAATGACTGTGATAGCTTTACCGTTACATATAATGATGATAATCCAATCAACTATAACTGGACAGACATCTAGGGAATCTCTAATCAAGTCCTGATTACCCCTGTTTTTTATAAAAGACGCACTTCGGTGCGTTTTTTTTGCGCCTATTTTCCTGAGTAAAACACAAAAATGCACCTCAGCAAAAAGCAACTATACTCCTAGTAAAATAATATGCTGAGAGTAGCCCCATGATTAATAAAACCACCATTAGCCAAAAACTAATTACTTCATTTGTGCTTGTATTTGTATTGTTTGGGCTAAGTATCTGGAGCGCTTTAACCGGTATTATTTCAATGGGGGATCGTTTTGATGACTATTTTAAAACCAGTCAGGTTCGTTATACCGCTTACCAGACGATGTTTTCCGATGGCCTGCTTTCCGGTATTGCCCTGCGTAATTTAGTGCTTAAACCCCATTTAACCAAGCCATATAAAGTTGCCCCAAAAGCCATTAAACGCTTTGACGACGCTTATGCCGTTGCATTAACTGCGGCGGGTGGTGATCAGGCTATATTAAAACAACTAGAGATAATTAATGAATTCTGGACGAAAAGCCGGGAGGCAAAGCTGAAAGTACTGGACCTGGTTAAGGCTGGCAATGTGGAGCAGGCTCTACAGGTGCTGTCGAAGCAGGAGCACCCTAACTGGGTGCAGGTGCGCATAGCCGTGCAAAAGCTGACCCTCGACGAAGAAAAACATGTCGCCCAATTGAGTGAACAAATGCTGGTGGAAAAGTCCTCAACTATCAAAACCACGGTTATTTTATCTGTGTTGGCGGTGGGGCTAGGCTTTTTAATTGCCTTTATGATGGTTCGACACATAAAGCGTGCATTTATGCACGTTGTGGGTTCACTGAACGATATTGCCAGCGGTGGAGGCGACCTCACCCAGCGCCTGGAGCAGGAAGGCAATAATGAGGTGGCGCAACTGGCGCGGGCATTTAATCAATTTGTTAACATGATTCATGAGCTTGTTACACAGGTCTCTGAAAGCGGCAATCAGCTAACCCACTCAGCCAGCGAAATGGCAGCATTAAGCCATGATAGCCAGATAGGCATGAGTGAACAGGAAAATAAAATTAATCAGGTTGCCACTGCAATGACTGAAATGACCTCTACCGTACAGGAAGTTGCACAACATGCCTCATCTGCATCTGAAGCCGCTCAGGCGGCGGAGACTGAAGCCATTCACGGGCATAAAGTGGTTGATGGCGTGGTGACGGAAATTAACGGATTATCAAAAGAAGTGAGTGAATCAGTCAATACGGTGGTCAGCCTCGAGCAGGATGCTCTGGCTATTGGTGGTGTTCTCGATGTTATACGGGGTATAGCTGAGCAAACAAACTTGCTGGCATTAAATGCGGCGATTGAAGCTGCTCGCGCAGGTGAGCAGGGCCGGGGATTCGCGGTTGTGGCAGATGAAGTTAGAACGCTGGCTAGCCGTACCCAGGATTCAACACAGGAAATACAGGGTATGATTGAGCAATTGCAGGATGCCTCTAAAACCTCTGCTGAAGCCATGCGCCAGAGTGAAGAAAAAACCAATCTGGTGGTTGAAAAAGTCAGCCTTGCCGGTGAAGCTTTAAATAGTATAGAACAGGCGGTTTCACGCATTGTTGAAATGAATATTCAAATTGCCACAGCCGCGGAAGAACAGTCATCGGTTTCTGAAGATATAAATCAGAATATTGTGTCAATTCATACACTGGCAAATAGCGCCGCTGAAGGTGCCCAGGTGAGCGCGAGAAAAGGTCAGGAGCTGCAGGAGATGGCGGATAATATTCAATCGATGATTAGTCGGTTCCGGATTTAAAAACTTAATATCTTTGTTAATTTTAAACGGTAGGCGCCTTTGTAACAGGCACATATGATAGCTGAAGATTTTGCGCAGCATGCGCCGGGCAAAATCTTCGTATTAAATTTCAATTTACTGCACAAATCATTTTTTCGAAAGCCTTTAAAGCCAGTTCTATTCTTTGCACGGTTAATTCATCTGTCAAATTAGATGCATCATCAAACTTAACTGCTGCAAAGGGAACGCATAATGAAGCTTCAATCACAACATTGCAATTCATGGCCGTTAGCACCTGAACCAGTGAGCAATATGATCTTGCGCCACCAAGCCCGCTTGTGGAAACAGAAGCGACCATAACCGGCTTAAGTACCAGTGCATCAGATGCAACCAGCCAGTCAAGCACGTTTTTTAAAGCACCACTGGTGCCATGTGCATATTCTGGAGTGCTGATAATGACACCATCTGAATATCTAATTTTATCGATGAGGTTTTTTACTGCCGGTGGATAATTGTCTACCATATATTCAGGATTAAATAATGGAATTCTTTTTATTGAATCAAACAATGTGATGTTTATATGCTCTGCTGACAAACCAGATATGCAATTGAGTAATGCAGTGTTAAAAGAAGCAGTGCGAATGCTTCCTGATATTGCTAGAATTTCCATTATTAACTCCCTTTTAACTTGATTATAACCCGTCGCAAAGTCGAGTGCTTTAATTAAATCATCCATCTAATACAATCAGGCTTGATCTATGCACCCCTGACTTTTCTATCAATTTTTCACGCCATTTTCTACTGCATCTGCTAACATCAAGACGAATTTTTAAAATTAATGGATTGATATGTTTAAGTGCTTTATTTTTGTTTTATTACTGTCTTCATCCGCTGTTTTCGCTGAACCCAGAGTAAGACCCGAGCTCTGGGGGCAACAAATCATAGGAACACAATTAAAAAACCTGTATTTTATTGATAAAGGCGTTTATCGATCTGAACAACCAGAGCATGAAAATATACCTGACTTAAAGCGCCTTGGCATAAATGAAGTTTTAAACCTGCGAGAGTTTCATAGTGATAATGACGATTTAAAGGGTTCAAATTTATTGTTAAATAGAGTCAAAATGAATGCGGGAAAAGTAAGTCAGGAACAACTTATTGATGCTTTACGTATTATTAAAAATCGTAAAGATCCTGTACTACTACACTGCTGGCATGGATCTGACAGAACCGGTGCAACTGTTGCGGCGTATAGAATCGTTTTTAATAACTGGACGAAGCGTCAGGCAATAGATGAAATGATTAACGGTGGCTATGGTTATCACATCAATGTTTATCCACAACTCATTCCACTTATTGAACAACTAAATATTGTCGACATTAAAAAAGAACTTAATATTAATTTGTAAAATTAATATTAATCAGGGGGTCAGAATATGTTTATTGCGATCTTTATATTTATTTTTCTATCTTGCGGTATTTTTTGTCATTATATAGCCAAAAGAAGAAAATCAAATCCAGTGTTCTGGGGCGTTATGGGGACTTTATTTGGCCCTGTGGCGATTCCCTTTGTATTTATGTCAAAATCAGAAACGAAAATTTAAAATTCTCAAAAATAACGAGACAACACTAACATTTTATTTTCAATCATTTCTTCAAATCGCGGATGGTAAAAATGAAACAAATACTTATATATTCTGATTCACTGAGCTGGGGACTTATACCTGATACCAGGCAACGATTATCATTCGATAAACGATGGCCAGGCGTTTTCGAACAATCATTATTATCAAATTATAATGTGCGGGTTATTGAAAACTGTCTTAATGGGCGAAGAACGGCATGGGACGACCCTTTCAAAGAGAGCAGAAACGCCTCTCTGGATCTGGCACAGGCAATTGAAATAAACTCACCCTTAAGTGTTGTTATTTTAATGCTCGGCACAAATGATTTTCAATGTGTCCATGACAATAATGCCTGGTTATCAGCTCAGGGTACTGGAAAATTAATAAATATAATTAAACAGGCGCCCATTGAACCGGGCATGCCTGCACCTGAAATATTGGTCATAGCCCCTCCAGCCATAACACTACCTAAGGGAGTCATCGCTAATAAATTTAAACATGCAGAAAAAAGAGGCGCTCATCTTGCTAAAGAACTTGAATTAATATCAAAACAGTATGCAGTGCATTTTTATGACTCGAACAGCATTATTAGTGCCAGTATTATAGATGGCATTCATATAGATGAAGCTCAGCATACAATATTAGGGAAAACAATTGCACATATTGTTTTTGATATATACGCTTCTAAGCAATAGCCCCCTCTACTTAACCTTTTTAAAATAATAACCTAATCACCTGGGAATCTGAAGGCCTCTATAGAGAATTTACTGGCGAAATCAATGGCGATGAAATTTTAGAGTCTAATTTCGAGCTGCATATCCATCCAGATTTTCAATCTATAAAATATATCATTAATGATTTCTCAAAGGTTACCACCCATTCAATTGAAGAAAATCACACAAAGGTATATGCCACAACTGACAAAATAATAGCTAACTCTAAAGGGTGCCTTAAAATTGCTATTGTGGTGGTAAGTGACTCACTTTTAGGCTGAGCTCAGGGCTATCGCGAACAGATGATAGAGAGCTTATTTAAATGCGAAATTTTTATGACAGTAGAAAATGCCCGATCCTGGATTGACAATCAACGCTAAACACTCGGTTTATAATTATTAAACCCAGTTGATTGGCCTACATTTCACAATCCTGACAGATTTAACTACAATATGTTTGATTATGCAGTTTATTCTTCCTCTGCTACTTTTAAATTAAATCAATATCAACAGATGATTCACTCTGTTGTTTAACTAGATGAAGTTATTACGGATTAATACACGAATGTCTAATGATTACACTATCAGCCATGAGAATGACATTACTAAAGTTCAATTTTTTATACAGCCCACACTAGACCTAGCTAAACAAATAATTGATGAAATCGTTGATAAATATCCATACGATAAAAGACTGTGGGATATCAGTAATATTAAATTTGATTTCACACTAGCTGAAATTAAGATTATTGTTGAGTACGGAAAATTAAAATTTAAAAGCCCAAGCAAAATTGCACTGTTTCTGTTGATGATCTGGCTTTCGGGGAAATGCGTCAGTTTGGTGTTTATAGAGAAGAGGACAAGGTACTGCTGCGGGTTTTTTGTAATGAACAGGAAACCATTGACTGGTTACATTCATGAATGCCATTATATATTACTAACCCCACTATTTTCAGGAATTAATCTTGTATTTAAAAATTTTAGCCTTTTTAATAATCGCGACAATATTACAAACCTCAAATGCCAGTAGCTGGAAACCCGATGAGAAATCATCATTTATCAAAAACTGTATTAAAAGCGCAAATAATACAATAGACAATTACATTAAAACTAAAAATCCGAATGCCCAAACCATTGAAAGGCTTCGCCTTGCCAGAAAACACAATGGTGATGTATGCGTATGCCAGCAATCTGAGCTCATGAAAAAATGGTCAGTTGATGATTTAAACAATAATATACAAAAGATTAGCCGCTTTATTCGTGCCATTACGAGTAAAAATGGCAAGTGCTATATTGGTAATTTTACTGGTAATTTTACTGGCAGTTAAAATATTATATTTCAATAATGGTCTCGTGGTTAGGAAATTACATCCCTGGCGCGCAAAATGACAGAATATCAATTTTCATGTCCGAGACACTTTGATCAAGTCTGATTGTTTTAGCCTATTTAAAATAGAGAAAAATTTAAAGGGATTGAATATGTTTATTAATTTCAGCATAATACTCATTATGCTCCTGAATAGTATTATGTCCGACATTTTCATATCGAATTAGACGATTATTTTCTCCCGCCGCCTGTTTTAAATTTGCTAAATTTTCTTCTGCAATTATTTCATCTCTTTCTGCGGCAAGCATTAACGTTGGTGCCGTTACCAGTCCGATATAATCAATCGTCGGAAATGAATGTTTCATTAATAGCTTTATCGGAAAATATTTATACTGGTTAGCGGCTATATTTTCAATGCTATCAAAAGGCGTTATTAATATTAACCCGCTAATTTGTCGGTTTGCTGCAAGATAAGTGGCAACAGACGAACCCAGACTCCTGCCCATAACAACAATGTTTTTTGGATTCAACTGATATTTTTTTATTGCCCAGTCGTAAACTTCCAGAGCATTTTTATAAATACTAATTTGTGTGGGCTGACCGGCACTTTTACCGTAACCTGGATGGTTAATTGCAATTAGCTGTTTAACATTAAATTCACTTGCTTCAAAATTTAAATACACTACGTCCTGTGCGTTACCACCAAAGTAAAGTATGGTTTGGCTTTTTGTTTCATTAACTTTTATATCCCAGCCATGAATTTTTTTATTTAACTCGCTAATTTGTATTTCATTTTGACTCACAGATTCATAAACATCTTCCTGTGGCGCGGGTGGAAAAAATATCAGCTTATCCTGAAAGTAATACAAAGCAAAGCAACTCAGCAGGTAAACCCCTAACAACATTATTAAAACATTTATCATAATTTTCATTTCTACAGATGCAGAAGCTTTTCCAGATCTTCATTAGTCGGATTAACATTTCTATTTTCATAAAATTTCATTATTTCATCTAAAGCCTGCTGGGGCTCATCCACTACTTTAAATAAATTAAAATCTTCTTTAGTAATCATATTCCGCTTACACAAGGTATCATCAAACCAGCTGATTAGCGGTTGCCAGAAATTTTTATTCATTAATATAATCGGTATCTTCGGGGTTTTACCAGTTTGTACCAGCGTAAACATTTCCGCCATTTCATCCAGCGTGCCAAAGCCGCCGGGGCATACCACATAAGCTGCGGCATATTTAACGAACATGACTTTACGGGTAAAAAAGTGACTGAAATTTATGCTTAAATCCTGATAGCTATTGGGAATTTGCTCATTTGGTAATTCAATATTCAGGCCAACACTCACAGACTTACCTTCAAAGCCTCCGCGGTTTGCTGCCTCCATAATTCCCGGCCCGCCACCGGAAATAATCGAAAAACCGGCGTCAGATAGCAGGCGTGCGACATCCCTGGCATTTTTATAGTCTGCTGAACCTTGCTTTTCCCGGGACGAACCAAAAATACTCACCGCCGGTTTAATATGGCTCAGTTGCTCAAAACCTTCCACAAACTCCGACATGATTTTAAATACCCGCCAGGACTCACGGTTTAGTTCTGCATCCGGGTTACCTCCGGTATTTTTCAGGGTAATATTACTAGATTTTTTTGTTGCGGTATTTTTACCGGTTTTTTTTTCTGTCATCCCTTTTCCCATCTATTTCGGTTTAGTGTCATAATACCCTCAATTTTTTTACATGCACAATATTCTCTTATGACCCAAAAATCATCCCTAAAGCCACCTCTTATTCTTGTTGATGGTTCATCCTATTTATTCCGTGCATTTCATGCATTACCCCCGTTAGAAAATTCTAAGGGCCAACCCACCGGTGCAATATATGGCGTAGTCAATATGCTAAAAAAACTGGTGGATGATTACCAGCCGGAGCACATGGCGGTGGTTTTCGATGCCAAGGGCAAAACCTTTCGCAGTGATATTTATAAAGACTATAAAGCACATCGCCCCCCCATGCCGGATGATTTACGCAGCCAGATAGAACCGATACATCAAATCGTCGATGCCCTGGGTTACCCGCGAATTGTTGTGCCCAGGGTTGAGGCGGATGATGTGATTGGCACATTAGCCCGGCAGGCCGAAGAACAGGGTTATGATGTTTTAATATCCACCGGCGATAAAGACCTGGCACAACTGGTGACGGATAAAATCACCTTGATTAACACCATGAATAATTTTGTTAGTACGCCTGAGTCCGTACTGGAAAAATTTGGCGTACCCGCAAATCGCATTATTGATTATTTGGCCTTAATTGGCGACACCGCGGACAATATTCCCGGCATTAATAAAGTCGGTCCGAAAACCGCGGTTAAATGGCTGAACCAGTATGAAACCGTTGACAATATAATTACACATGCGGAAGAGTTTAAAGGCAAGGTCGGGGAATACCTGCGTGAAGGGCTGGGGCAATTACCCGTGTCATATCAGCTGGCCACCATTATTTGCGATGTAGAGCTGGATGAAAAACCGGATGATTTACAGTTAAAACCGGCGGATACCGACAGCCTCAAAAATCTATACGGTGAATTTGAATTAAAAACCTGGCTGACCGAGCTGGGGGGCGAATCCACCAGCGCCGCTGCACTCTCTACGGCAGTTGAAACCGACTATCAAACGGTGTTAACACAAGCTGAATTTGATGACTGGATAACACAACTCAAAAGTGCCGATCAGTTTGCCTTCGACACAGAAACCACCAGCCTCAACTATTTGCAGGCCCGGGTAGTAGGGGTGTCATTTTCAATAGCGCCGGGTAAAGCGGCGTATGTGCCATTTGGTCATGACTATGAAGATGCGCCACAGCAACTTTCTGAGCAAGCTGTGCTGGGTGGACTTAAGGCCTTACTGGAAGACCCGACCGTTAAAAAACTTGGCCAGAACCTCAAATACGATATGCATGTGCTGGAAAACCATGGCATAAAAATGCAGGGTATTAGCGACGATACGCTATTGCAATCTTTCGTGCTGGATTCCACCAAACGCCACGATATGGACAGCATGGCCAGTCGTTTTCTCAACTACAACACGATTCACTTTGAAGACATCGCCGGCAAGGGTGCAAAACAACTCACCTTTAATCAGGTATCGCTGGAAAAAGCCGGCCCCTATGCAGCTGAGGATGCGGACATTACCCTGCGCCTGCACCAGTGCATTTATGCGCAACTGGAAGCCATCCCGAAATTACTCAGTGTGTATAAAGACATCGAACTGCCATTAATGCCAATTATTCAACAAATTGAACGCAACGGGGTAAAAATAGATGCACAAATGCTCGCGGACCAGAGCTACCAGCTGGCCGAGCGCATAAAAGAAATCGAGCAGCAGGCCTATGAGGTGGCAGGTGAAGAATTCAACCTGGCCTCCCCTAAACAAATTCAGCACATATTTTTCGAAAAACTCGAATTACCGGTGATACGCAAGACCCCAAAAGGCCAGCCATCGACCGCTGAAGACGTACTGCAGGAACTGGCGCAGGAGCACGAGCTGCCTCGACTGATTCTGGAAAATCGCGGTTTAAGCAAACTCAAATCCACCTATACCGATAAACTGCCCAAACAGATCGACATTACAACTGGTCGCATACACACTAGCTACAACCAGACCGGCGCAGCCACTGGCCGGATGTCCTCCACCGACCCCAATTTACAGAATATCCCAATTCGCTCAGAAGAGGGCCGACGCATACGTAAGGCGTTTATCGCAGATGCGGGCAACTGCATTTTAGCCGCCGACTATTCACAAATAGAGCTGCGCATAATGGCGCACCTGTCCGCCGATGACAGCCTTCTAAATGCCTTTAAAGAAGGGCAGGATATTCACCGTGCCACCGCCGCCGAAGTTTTCGGCGTAGCGGTTGATGAAGTGCAAACCGAGCAACGCCGCGCTGCAAAAGCCATTAACTTCGGGCTGATTTATGGCATGTCCGCCTTTGGCCTGGCCAAACAGCTGAATGTCACCCGCTATGAAGCACAGGATTATATTGATGTGTATTTCGATCGCTACCCTGGGGTAAAAAAATATATGGACACCACCCGAGTACTGGCCCACGACACCGGCTATGTGGAAACAATATTCGGCCGCCGCTTGTATCTGCCAGAAATCAATTCCAAAAACGGTATGCGCCGGCAATATGCAGAACGCACCGCTATTAATGCGCCGATGCAGGGCAGCGCGGCGGATATTATTAAACGCGCCATGATTAAAGTGCACAATCGCCTGCAAACCTCAGATATTTCGGCGCTGATGATTATGCAGGTACACGACGAACTGGTATTTGAAGTTGCAGAAAATCAGGTGGATGCACTGAAGACGTTATTACATACGGAAATGGAAAGTGCCGCTGATCTGAATGTGCCGTTGCTGGTAGATATCGGCGTTGGCATAAACTGGGATGAAGCCCATTAGGCTTGCACCAAAAAGACTCAACAATAACAATGTTATAGGCGCGCTTGTTTAAATTCACCTTAAGTCTAATTAAAACAGGCCTGCGTAACAGGGTCTGTTTTTCTGCTGAAACCCCCACCACTCGTCGTCTCACCTTTGACAATAGCCCCATATGGGCTTTAATTAGTAGCGAGAAGCAATTGTAGTTTTTCGAATTGCGCTAAAGCCCGGCGCAAGCTCGCTTACCTCCCTTAAGCGAGCAGTTTGAGGCTGATTTCCCCAAGTCGGCCTCTATGTTACCCCTAACCACTTCCCTGGTGGTTGGGGTTTTTTGTTTCTGGGTCTCACTAATAAATAAGCACTTTTTATATTTCTCTGTGTACTCCGTGGCTGTACTCAGTAACCAGCCGCTTTTACATTTTAATCCCCCAACTCAAACCAGCCATTCAAAATCGACTGCAATTCATCCATGCCGGTTTTTTTCAACGCCGAAAACATCTGCACTGATGCGCTAAAATTCTCATCTTTCAGGGCTTTTTTAACGCCCAATAGTTGCTTACTTGCTGCGCCTTTTTTGAGTTTGTCCGATTTGGTGAGCACAACATGCGCCGGCGTACCCATGTCTTCACACCATTCGAGCATTTGTACGTCGTAATCTTTCAGGGGATGGCGAATATCCATAATTATCACCAGACCGCGTAATTGCTGACGCTCTCCCAGGTATGATTCCATCAGCTTCTGCCATTCCCGTCGAATTTGTTCTGGTACTTTGGCGTAGCCGTAGCCGGGTAAATCCACCAGACAATGGTTTTCATCAAACGGGAAGAAATTAATTAGCTGGGTGCGCCCGGGCGTTTTACTGATGCGAGCCAGCGCTTTCTGGTCACACAGGGTATTGATAGCACTGGATTTGCCCGCATTCGACCGACCCGCAAAACCGACTTCCAGCATCTCGTGCTCGGGAAACTGGCTGGCTTTACTGGCACTGGTTAAAAAGGAGGCCTGGCGATAATAGTTGGGCATATTGACTCTTTGCATTTTGAATGTGGCGGATTTTAGCAACCTTGGGGGTATTCGGCGAACTTTAATGGGGATATTCGCTCTTTAAAAACTATAATAAAAACAAAATATACCCTATGCGGACCAGGACGATGACATTTGCATCTATCCCCGTTCATTTGTGCACATCTTTTGTCTTTGAATCTTTTAAAAAAAGAACCCTGAGATTGGCCACCAAAATTGCTGAAATTCCCGATCTAGTGTACTATATCGCCACATTTTTGCCGTGGCCAATAATTAGGCCACTTGTGGCAGCCCATATTTTTTAGCGTCACGATAATGACGTAATACTCGTTTGGAGAATACAAACAATGAATTTTAAATCTCTGCCTCTGCTAGCCATCTTAAGCCTGACAATTGCTCTGAATACCACAACTCAGGCGGCTGATCTGGCTGCCGGTGAAGCAACCGCTGGTGCAATCTGTGCAGGTTGCCACATGCCTGATGGCAATAGTGTGGTTGATATGTTCCCTAAGCTTGCTGGCCAGCATGCGTCTTATATTGCCAAGCAATTGAATGATTACAAGAGCGGCGCCCGTGAAGATGCAACGATGACCGGCATGGCAGCAACGCTGGCTACGGATGACGATGTAGCCAATGTATCCGCTTTCTTTGCCAGCAAAGCCATTTCAGCAGGCACTGCAGACAGTGCAAAAGTTGCCCTGGGTAAAGCCATTTACCGCGGTGGTAACTCAACATCAAAGCTGCCAGCCTGCATGGGTTGCCACGGTACAAACGGCTCAGGTAACCCCGCTGCTAAATACCCGTCATTAAAAGGTCAGCATGCCACTTACACCATTGCACAGTTAACGGCATTCCATGATGGCAAGCGTAAGAATGACAGCAACAAAATGATGCGTAATGTTGCTAATAAAATGACCGTTGCTGAAATTGAAGCGGTTGCAAATTACATTGCACAAATGAAATAAGCCTTAAACCTTATTTTTTAAGAAGGCGGCTCCGGCGGCCTTTTTTTTCGCCTGCCTTTTTTACATCACTATTTAACAAAGCTATGGCATAATCCACACTATATGAAATTTTCTGGCTTCCAGCCTGTCATAAGTTAGCGTTTTAGGGTAATTTTTCAGAACAATTTCTCATACAATTTCTCAGGGGACCAATTAATGAGTTATATCAAAAAAATCAGCCTGTTAGGGCTAATGCTTCTTCTTCCTGTGCTTGCGCAGGCACAGAATTATAAAGAGGGTGAGTCTTACTCAAAACTGGCAAAACCCATTGCGACACAGAGTGGTGACAAAATTGAGGTATTGGAATTTTTCTGGTATGGCTGTCCCCACTGCTTTAGTTTTGAGCCTACTTTAAAAAAGTGGAAAAAAACCTTACCGGCAAATGTGAAGTTTATTCGCATGCCCGCACCAATAAATCCACGCTGGATGGCTCACACAAAAACCTACTACACTTTACAAATAATGGGTGAGGGTGATAAGTATCACGATGATATTTTCGCGGCAATGCACGTTAAAAAAATGAAACTCTTTTCCAAAGACGCTATTGCTGATTATCTGGAAACTCTCGGTGTAAATAAAAAAACCTTCCTTTCAACCTTTGATTCATTTGCGGTTGAAATGCGCGCCAAACAGGCAATGCAGTTGGGCCAGCAATATAAGGTAAACGGAGTGCCCATGCTTACGGTGAATGGCAAATATACGATCTCTGGCTCACAGGCAGGCAGCTATGTGGGTATGATTAATGTCGCAGATCACCTGATTAAACTGGAATCTGAATAATTTAATAAGGTTTTTTATTAGGCAGGGATGCTCTGTAAATTAATATACTCGAAACCTTGTTTAGTGCCATTTTGGTGACTATATTTAAAGGGAGCTATTTAGCTCCCTTTTTATTTATAGATGTGCAACAAAAGAAATGCCAGGTACTAAAAAATGGAACTAGAGCAGTGGAAACAAAAATATTATGACCAGCTTGATCGTCTGGAAAAAAAGCAGGCTGACTGGGATATCCTTGAAGGCACGCTTAAAAAGACCATAGGACGTTTAGGTCTTGCTGCGGAGGGACAGCATGCCACACTTGACCGGCATATCAACGAATTACGCAATTCCATTAAAAGTACGATCAACCGCCAGAACCTGGAATCCGTTGTCGATGATATTTCCCGTACATTGGCAAAACTGGAAGATAAGCAGGTTGATGAAAACCGTCAGTCCATTCATTCGTTAGAATTACTTATAAAAAAATTAAAACTTCCAAAGAGCGCAGAAAAATCACAGGCTAAACTCCTTAAAAAATTCGCCCAATCAGATGATAACCAGCGTGATGATTTATTAAATGACTCTCTTAAATTTTTAATCTCTCTAATTTCAATGGATGCATCTACAACTGAAAAACCCGGATTAATGGATCGTTTGTTCCAGTCAAAAAATACAGTAGAAACTAGCGATACCAGCTCAGTAAAAACAGATTCTAAAAATACACCTGATGACAATGATAATGAGGGCCAACTGATTGTCTACAGAAACTGTCTTCTTGATTTACTCTCGAAACTCGACAATCCAGATTCACCTGATGGAAAAATCAGTGCGCTAAAAATAGGCGCCAGAGATGCACGCCAAAAAAATGAACTGGATAAACTCTCAGATCAACTTTCAGAAATATTACGCGAGCAAACAAGTTATATTACTCCCGTTAATAATATTTCTGATCCGATAGAAAGCCCAAACTCTGACCCCGCATTACAACCTTCTATTCAGGAGTTATTAATACGTCTCTTAGAGCAACTCACTATTCCTGCAGATCTTCAGGATGCAGCCGATAAAATTAAACATCGTCTTGAGCAGGAAGCACAACCTTCTAACTGGAAAATCCTGTTAAAGGACGTAGCACAACTTATTAATTCGATACGCAACCGCATGCAAAAAGAAAAACATGAATTTGAAAATTTTCTACAACAGGTAACAGATCGCCTTAAAGTTATGGATCATTTTTTACAAAATGAATCTTCAAACTTATTACAGGCACAAAACCAGGGTATAGAATTTGATAAGCAGGTTGGCTTGAATGTTGATGATATCCGTCAGGATATTGATCAGGCTACCGAGTTATCCAGCCTCAAATTAAATGTCAATTTAAAGCTCGATACCATTTCAGAACATATTCAGTTTTATCGGGAATCGGAAAACACACGGTTTAAAAAATCTCAAGACGAAGTGGATGCAATGCAATCAAAAATGCAAACCCTGGAAAATGAAGCTGAACAGTTAAAAAAATTAGTCATCGAAAAAAATAAACAGGCAATGTTTGATGCCCTCACGGAAATTCCCAATCGCTTATCCTATGAAAAAAAGGCCGCGGAAGAAATTGCTCGCTTGAAACGCTTTTCCAACCCTTTAAGTCTTGCTATATGGGACATAGATTTATTTAAAAAAGTCAACGATACTTATGGCCATAAAGCTGGTGATAAGGTTTTAAAAACTGTTGCTCAACTGTTGGTAAAAAGTATACGTGAAACTGATTTTTTAGCTCGCTACGGCGGCGAAGAGTTTGTTATGCTTTTGCCCGGAACCAAACAGGAAGAAACACTTCGGCTGGTGAACAAGCTGCGTTTGCAGGTTGAAAATTGTGGTTTTCACTACCACGGTGAGGCTGTTAAAATAACCATTTCCTGTGGTGTCAGCAGCTTCAATGAAGGGGATTCCCTGAGCCAGGTATTTGAACGCGCTGACCAGGCCCTGTATAAAGCCAAGGAAAATGGTCGAAATCAATGCGTTATTGCCTCGTGTTTATCTGATTAAATCAATTTCAGGATTTATTTTCAATAACTATTCAGCTACTACAACTATCAGTATCCACAATTTTATGCCCCACATCACATTAATGCATTGTTAACAAAATCCTGTATTTTCAAGATTTTTTCACTGTTTTAGGTCTTTGCACTATAAAATAAGCTGAAATTGCTGATTTAATTACCGAAATCTACCCTAGATCCCTACATGATGCGGGCTAAATATTATTGATAAATAGCGCCATCTCGGCTATGTTTACACAATTATAAAAACCCTTAGCTAATACAAATATAAATGGAGAACAAAATGAATAAGGTTGCTTTTCTAATTGCAGGTGTTGCATTCACGTCTTTACTAACCGGTTGTGGTGGAGATAAAAAAGAAGATGTTGCGGATTGCGTATTTCCTGATGCACCTGGAACCGCTGCGCCTGGCTGGGTTTGTGATGAGCCGCAAAAAGATTTAGAGGTTTCAGCTGTAGGATCAGCGGCTAAATCCGGTGCTGGCCATGATTTCATGAAAACAATGGCGTCTACTGCGGCTCGTGTACAGTTAGCGCAAAACATGAAAGTGCAGGTTCGCAACATGGTTAAGCAATATATTGAAACTACCGGCGCTGCTGATTCTGAAACCGTTGATAAGGTAATGACATCGGTGACCAAGCAAATCACCAATGAAACGCTGGTAGGCACCAAAATTTATAAAACCCGTACCAGTCCAAATGGCAACCTTTATGTGCTGGTTGGTATGGACGAGGCCAGTGTTCAGCAAGCGACTCAAAAAGCCGTTAAAACCAGTATGAAAAATGAGCGTGCTTTATGGCAACAATTTAAAGCTCAGAAAACTCAGGATGAATTAGCGGCCGAAATTTCTAAAATGGAAGGCACTAATTAAATTTTATCTCTAGTAATATTCACAGGGATGGTTCTCAAGTCGCAAGAATAATCGCGAACTAGATGCCTCACAGGGATGTGTGTAGGAAAACCTTTTATCATAAGAATTCAAGTACTTAAGGGATTAATCATGCAAAAGCAGTCTATTCTGCTCATTAGCCTCTGTTCACTTAGCGGACTGTCATTAAGCATATTTGCAGATAGTCGAGCTGAATTTGAACAATGGATGAATCAGGAAACCAGCAGTTTTCAGGAATATAAAGACAAGCGCGATAAAGAATTTACCGGTTTTCTCGAGAATCAGTGGAAAGAAATGCAGACTTTTCAGGGGCTGGTACGGGATGAAACCCCTAAACCCGTGCGCATTCCGAAGGCACCTATAAAAAAACCATCACCAGTACTACCACAGATTAAACCTGACTCTCAAAAGCCCCTAACTGAATCTCCACGCAAGGTTGTGCCGTCAGTTATCGTCAAAGTACCTACAATTAAACCGCTTGCGGCTCCAATAATGGTCGTTCCTGCGCCCATATTAAAACAGCCTAAAGGACGCAAAATACATTTAAACTTTTATGGCCAAAATCTGGATTTTTACTACGATCCAAAACTTAAAGTTAATTTACAACGGCCTATAAATGAAAAATTAATGAGTCATGTATGGTCTGAAATGAGCAAGGCGGATTATGATGGTTTACTCAATCAAATAAATGCTCAACGTAAACCACTTATTTTAAATGACTGGGGTTATGCACTTTTAACCAATGCCATTGCCCAGAAAGTTCACCCCAATAGTAAAAATAATCAGTCAGTTTTTACCTGGTACTTAATGACTAAAGCCGGATATCAAGCACGCATTGCCTATGACCGTAATTATGTCTACCTGCTTATGCCAGCTCAACAACAACTATTTGGTGCCCCTTATTTTACATTCGATAAGATTCGTTATTATGCATTGAGCTTTGATGGCATAAAACAAAAACCCGGTAAAATTTTTACCTATAATGGGCATTATCCCGGTGCAAAAAAACAACTTGATATGAGTTTAAGTCATGCTTTTAATACCGGACGAAAACAAAAAGATCGCTATCTTAATTTTACTTATAAAGGTAAAGCCCATCGCATTAATATCGGTTACGATAAGGAAACGGTTAGTTATCTAAAAACGTATCCGCAAATGGAAATCGGACTGTATTTTAATTCAGATCTCAGCCAGGCAACTGCTAACCCTTTACTGAGACAATTAAAGCCATTAGTAGAAGGCAAGACAGAGGAAGAAGCAATAAATTTAATTTTGCGTTTTGTGCAAACTGCTTTTAAATATAAAACAGACGAACAACAATTTGGTATTGAAAATTATCTGTTCCCTGAAGAAACTTTGCATTATCCATATTCAGATTGTGAGGACCGTGCGGTATTCTTTGCCTGGATAGTACACCACTTACTCGGTTTGCAGGTAATTGGTCTAGATTTCCCTGGCCATATTGCTGCAGCTGTTCATTTTAATGAACGCGTAAACGGTGATGCCATTAACTTCAATGGAAAACGCTTTGTTGTTACTGACCCTACTTTTGTAAATGCTGATGCAGGTATGACAATGCCCGCTTACAAAAATAAAAAGCCTGGGGTTATCCGGGTATTAAATTAGTATTAAGCAGTCTATTTTGATCATTCATCAATATGGACTGAGCATTACTTCAGATTTTCATCCTAAAAAAAAACAAGCTCAGTTGTGGCACATAGGTAATAAGCAGTAACACTGCTAGTAGTACAAACACAAAAGGCAAACTGGCACTATACACTTCAGAAATAGGTTTCTTAAACCGAAAACTTGATATAAATAAATTAATTCCAACGGGTGGTGTTAAATAGCCAATTTGCATATTCGCTAAAAATATAATTCCTAGATGTACCGGATGGACACCAAAACTAATCGCCACTGGTAAGATTAATGGCACAATAATTACAAGTGCTGAAAAAATATCTAAAATTGCTCCAACAAATAATAGGAATATATTTAAAACAATTAAAAATTCTATTTTTGAATCTACATTATTTTTTACGAATTCAAATAAATGATCCGGTACTTCAGCATCTACAAACACATTGGTTAATGCAAGTGATACCGCAAGAATCAATAATATACTTCCCACCATAACCATTGATTCTAAAATCACTTTTCGTAATTCTACAAAAGTAATTTCTTTATATATTAATGTTTCAACAAACATAAAATATAGTGCTACCAGTGCTGCTGCTTCAGATATTGCAAAAAATCCAGAATAAATTCCGAATACAAGAAAGAAGGGCATGGGTAACTCCCAACGCATAGCCCATATTGCCTGTAATAATATTTCTTTATTAAAATCTTCTGTTTTTATTTTAAATTGCTGATTTTTGTAAATTGAATATATCGATAAAAAAATCACCATCAAAGCTGCCGGCATTAAACCCGCAATAAATAAATCATTAATTTCGAACCTTATTTCAAGCTCCATTTGCTGCGCAATAATTCCATACAGAATCAAAGGTAATGAAGGGGCTAGTAACAAACCCAGGCTACCAGATGCGGTTACCATTCCTAAACTAAACTTTTCAGTATATCCTGCATTTTTTAATGCCGGATAGAGTAATGCACCCAGTGCAACAATTGTTACACCGGATGCACCGGTAAACGCTGTAAAAATTGCACTGGCAATAAACGCAAAAATCACCAGACCTCCTGGTAACCAGCCGACCAATGCTTGAATTAAATTGAGCATTCTTTGAGAAGTGTTACTCGCACTGAGTATATAACCTGCAAAAGTAAACATTGGAAGAGCCATTAAAAGCGGTGTTTCAGCAATTCGATATAGCTCGATGCCAATTACTTGAAGGTCAATATCCGCAATGTAAAATCCATAAAGTGCACCAGCGGCAATAATTGAAAATAAAGGTACTCCAAATAGTGCCATAACAATTAGCGCTAACACTACAATTACTGTTAGCATTAAATTGTAGTTCCTGAATCAGTTAGTACAGATTGTAAAAAATACCTTACACCCATCACTAAAAATGCAAATGGAATAATTGACTCTGTCAACCACACAGGAACTATTGCAAAAGCATATTCACCGAGCATAAATTCGCCACAAATAAATACAAAACTAAAATAGCCAATGCAAAAACACACAATCGCAGCAAATAACTGGCCTATCTTTTTTATATATACTTTATAAATATCTGGTAAGTACTGTGTGAAAACATCAATATTGATATGTTTTTTCTGTCGACTAGCTACTATTGATGCAGTCAACCCTAGCCATAAAACTAAAATACTTAGTAAGCTGTCACCCCAGATTATTCCGCTATCAAAAACATTTCTTAAGATTATCTGTATAATCGCTATAATTAATATACTTAATAAAAAAAATATTACGAGTGCATCTTCAAATTTACTTATTAAATTTAAGACACGCTCAATTTTTTTATTTTTATACACTTAATTTCCTTGTGTTTTTCTAAATGCATTTATGTCACGTATTACATCATCAATTATTTTATTTGACATAATATTTTTATTTTTAACATACTTTCTCGCATCTTCACCTTTCTTTATCCAGTGCTTAAGAAAACTGACTTGTGGTGACGAATCTTTTAACCCCTGTTTTTTTAGGGCTTCAAAAGCAGATATACTTTCTTTTCTATTTTTTTTATCTATTCTTGCTAACACTGAACTCATAATTTCTTTAACAATTATTTGATCATCTTCTCTAATTTTATTAAACTCTTTTTTACTTATTATGAACGATCCGTAAATATACATTAGTGGAACATTTGAATAAAAGTTAACCTGTGTATGCCATTGTAGTGTTATTGCTACGACAGGTGGAATTATAACAGTATCAATTAAATTTGTTTGCAACCCAGTTAATACATCACCTATATTTAATGGTATTGGTGTTACGCCGATCGCATTTAACGTTAATGCTATCTGCTTATTACCAGATGGAGACCATATTTTATATGTACTCAAATCACCACTTTCGTTAATATTTCGTGTAGATAGTATATAGGCAAAGCCTGTTTCAGTAATTCCAAAACTCACCATATCTCCATTAGACTCTATACCTTTCTTAATAATAGAATCAAACTTGTCTCTTATAAGATCGACTTCCTCTATATTGTTGAATAATTTTGGTAAAGCATAAACCTGACTATCCGCATAAAGTGTAGCTAATACGCCATTTGCAACTATCGCACCCTGTAATTGATTAATGCGTATTTTTTTCATGACAATATTTTCTGACCCCATAACACCGCCGGGATAGAATTTAAATTTCACTCGACCACTCGTTTTTTTCTTTATTTCCTTTGCCGCACTTCGCATCTGTTGCATCCAGAATGTACCATCAGGAACTTCTGTTGATATTTTAAATGTCTTAGCGTTAATTGATGCACTAAACATCAAATTTATTATAATCGTTAGGAATATGTATTTTATTGTCATAATTTTTATTTCAATTAAAAGTAATCGGGGCCACTGCGCTGTAATGATTTTGCTTTTTCTATTGCAAGTGTATTTATTAATCCATAATTTCCGCTTATATTTTTTTCGGATAGTATTTCAGATATCAGTTTATTGTGTAATGTTTCATTAAAAGTTAGACGCGCATAGTATTGAGCATATAAAGCCTTCGCCATAATATTTGTATTATTAGATATACGAATTGCTGATTCAAAATGTTGTTTTCCAAGTTCAGGTTTGCCTCCTAATCTTGCAGGAATGAGACTATTTACAACACCTAAATATACGTGAGCATTTCCATTATCTATTGTTTCATTTGATGCAATAATTATCTTCATTACAAACTTAATTTGTGCTATTTGTGCCATTGCACTCCAGTCATCTGTATTAACCTGTATCCATGAAACCCAGGCCTTTGCCATTTTATAAAGATATTTTATATCTTGTTCTTCTAGATTACTAAATCTGTCTTTAAACTCATTAAACTTGATACTGGTCAAGTTACAATATTTTTCTTTATAGATACATATGGCTTTTTCTGCTCTTTTTAGTCCTTTAGCATTTAAAATTTTTCGCTGATATCTAATTTTATTAATTTCGTATTCAGGTAATTCTTCAACTAAATCAGACTGCGAACCCAATAATGATGAATATGAATTCATTAGATTAACTGACGTCATAAGTAAATCTTTATCATCGGGGTCACCTTCTATTAATCCATCAATCAATATTATGTAGGAAGGTAGAGCCTGCATAATTGTTTGTGGATCATTGCTGGAAATAATTGCCTGATTTAAATTATCTGTAAAAGAATCGATATATAGTGAGCAACTGTTTAGGAAAAAATATATTATCGTAAGCCCTAAATATATATGTATTTTTTTATTCATCTTCTTCTCAAATATTTCACTAATCTCAGTAATGAACTACTAGCAAGTTTCTTCACCATTGTGTAAATAGTAGCGCTTTATTTCAAATTAAATTTTAGTAGCTTTTTTGACTACATCTTTTATTTTAAAAATATTATGCAGTATTTGTCTTAATTTAATCCACTGTGTTTTATGAGCGCGTCTATTTCTGGTTCACGGCCTCTAAATCGAATAAATAAATCCATCGCTTTTTCGGACCCACCGGTTTCCAAAATACACTTTAAAAATTCTTTACCTGTTTCGCGATCAAAAATACCGTTTTCTTCGAATTTAGAAAATGCATCTGCCGAGAGAACTTCTGCCCATTTATAACTATAATACCCAGCGGCATATCCACCGGCAAAGATATGACTAAATCCATGTTGAAATTGATTTATGGCTGGTGGAATAATTACAGCAACCTGTTTGCGCACTTCATTTAATAATATACTCACGCTGTCAAATTCAGGCGTATCAAATTCAATATGTAATCTAAAATCAAACAGGGAAAATTCAAGTTGTCTTACCATCATCATAGCCGATTGAAAATTCCTGGCTTTGATTAATTTATTATATAAAGTTTCTGGTAATGCCTCACCTGTTTCGACATGTGAAGATATTAATGCTAATCCTTCTTTTTGCCAGCACCAGTTTTCCATGAACTGACTGGGGAGTTCTACTGCATCCCATTCAACTCCACTAATTCCAGATACAAATAAGGAATCAACCTTAGTTAACATGTGTTGTAATCCATGACCAAATTCATGAAACAGGGTTGTGACTTCATCGTGGTTTAAAAGAGCGGGTTTATTGCCAACAGGTGCGGTTAAATTACAGGTTAAATATGCCACCGGTGTCTGGGTGATTTCTCCGCATTTCATTCTGCAGACACATTCATCCATCCATGCACCACCGCGTTTATTATTTCTGGAATATAAATCTAAGTAAAACTGTCCCCTGACATCTCCATATTCATCCTCTATTTCATAAAACTTAACATCTTTATGCCATACATTTATGTTTTTCACTTCTTTTATTTTTATGCCGTACAATCTATGTACTATTTCAAATAATCCTTTAATGACTTTGGGCGCTGGAAAATACGGTTTTAATTCTTTCTGACTGATACCGAATTTCTTTTGCTTGAGTTTCTCTGAGATAAACATTACATCCCAGGCTTCTAAATTAATTATATTATATTCTTTTTTCGCATATTTTTTTAGTGCGCTATATTCTTTCTCTGCCTGTGGTTTTGATTTATCTACTAATTTATTTAAAAATTCTAATACATCATCCGTCTTCTCTGCCATTTTATCGGCTATGGATATTTCGGCATAATTATTAAAATCAAGAATATTGGCCAACTCTTTTCTTGCAGTTAATATTTCCAGCATAACATTTGTATTATCAAACTCACCAGCATTAGGTCCTTTATTTGAAGCACGAGTCGTAAATGCCGTATACATTTCTTCACGAAACTTTCTTATCTCAGAATAAGTCATTACTGAAATATATGATGGTGCATCTAATGTAAATAACCAGCCTTTTAAGTTTTTATCTCTTGCAGCTTGTTGTGCCATATCCCTCACAAACTCTGGTAAACCAGAAAGCTGCGTCTTATCTTCAATATGAATTTTAAATGCCTGTGTTGCATCCATTACATTCTGTTCGAATTTAGATTTAAGGCTAGAAAGTTTCGTTTTTATTTCTTTAAATTTTTTCTTTTTATCGTTAGATAATGCAACACCATTTAACTTGAATTTTTGTAATGCATTATCTATCACTTTTTTATTTGCATTATCTAATTTATTATAATCTTTACTTTCTTTTATTCTTAAGTAGGTATTATATAACTCATTATTTTGAGATTGATCTGTAGAATATGCACTTAATTTTGGTAAACATTTATCATGTGCAATTCTCAGCTCTTCTGTATTCATGACTGAATTTAAGTGGCTAACAGGAGACCAGGCTCTTGATAACCTGTTATCTAAAAATTCTAACTCGGAATTTAGTTTTACCCATACATTCGATTCTTCGGACTTTAATATATCTACAAGACTCCGTTTATTTTCTTCAATAATCCTGTTTATAGTCGACTCTATATCTTCTATTTCTATTTCTGTAAATTCAGGTAATTTTTCTATATTGGTTAATGCATTGTTCATATATTTAATTTCTTTATTAATTATTATTATGCAGAATTAATGTTTATAATTTTCTTCATAAATCGTGGTTCAAGATGTTTGATAAATTTTATCAGGAGTTTTTTTAAGATTTTTACTTATGATCTTTCTATATTGGCTAATAGATTATTTACTATTTGAGCCAATCCTTCTTCATCTGGTTTCATCCTATTATATACCTGTAAGCCAAATATGCCGCTCATTAGCATTTTGGCCAATGCTTCTGGACGTCCTCCCGCTATTAATGTGCCATTGTCACGAGACATTTTCAATACTTCACTAAATTCGTTCTCTATTTTAGTAAACATCTCGGTCACACGTTGATTTATTTCACAATCATCTGGTGGCATTTCAAGCAAGGTATTGACCAGTAGACAGCTTTTCAATTCCTTATCTTCATTTTTCTGGCTTAAAATGAAATCAAAAAACTGACGAATTCGTTTGAGAGGGGGCTCTTCTGATTGAAGTATACCGATCAATGAGGAGTACAAATGATCAAAATAGTAATCTAGTGACAATAAAAACAGATTTCTTTTATTTTTAAATGCACCATAAATACTACCGGGTTGCAAATGCGTTGCTTTGGTCAAATCTTTAACCGTTGTATTAGCAAAGCCCTGACGCCAAAAAAGCTGCATTGCACTTTCTAGTACATCTTCTTCATTAAATGCCTGTGGTCTTGCCATAGTCTCACCCCAACTCTGTTAACGCTTATTCTATCAATAGTTGAACATTTGCTCAATAATGATTATTATTATTGAACACTTGTTCAATAAAGGAGACTAAGTATGTCTGATTTTCCCGTTCTAAACCTTGATAGCGCGCCATCTGCATCTAAAGATTTACTTCAACAAACTGACAATAACTTTGGATTTATCCCAAATTTAATAGGCGTCATGGCTAGTTCACCTTCTTTAACAGAAGCTTACTTAACAGTTGCTGGTATCTTCACAAAATCGAATTTATCTGCGACTGAGCAACAAGTCGTTTTACTGACCGTTAGTCATTACCACGAATGTTGTTATTGCATGGCGGCTCACACAGCAATTGCCGGTATGCAAAATGTGGAGCCGAGTGTAGTTGAGGCGATTCGTACTAATCAGGTTATTTCAGATATTAAGCTTGAATCTTTACGCCAGTTCACCTGGTTATTAATTGAGAAAAGAGGGCTGGGTGAATGAAATTGATTTGCAGGCATTTTTAAATGCAGGTTATGAATCTAAGCATGTACTGGATATTCTTGTGGGTGTTGCTCAGAAGACAATGAGTAATTTTACCAACCATATTGCTAAAACACCTCTGGACGGTGCTTTTACTGAAGTGGCATGGAAGGCGAGCTAATTGTTGAAAGTCTTACTGCAAATAAATGCGAATACCCGTAATGTTTTTAAATGCGCGTTTGGCGCTTTTAAACCGTTAGTTTTAAATTGCATTTATTTGCGGTAATCTTTTCAGTTTTTTAATATCTTTAAGTGTCAATATTCATTGCAGCCAGTGCATTTGACTCAATAAATTCACGACGGGGTTCAACCTGATCACCCATTAACGTCGTAAACACTTCATCTGCTGAAACCGCATCTTCAATACGTACCTGTAGCATACGACGGGTTTCCGGATTCATTGTCGTTTCCCATAACTGATCAGGGTTCATTTCACCCAGTCCTTTATAGCGCTGTATATTCAAACCACGACGCGCTTCTTCAAATAACCAGTTTTTTACATCTTCAATATTCGAAACTAGCTGCGTTTTTTCACCTCGTTGAATATAGGAGCCTTCGGAAAATAATCCTTCAAGTTTCTTATATAGCTCATTCATTAAACTATATTCCGGGCTGTCAAAGAAATCTGAGGTAAATGTGGTTATATGATCAAGGCCGTGAACAACTTTTATAATTTCCAGCTGTGCAAAGTCCTCATCTTCTAAATGCTTGCTTGCAGCTGAATATTCAACACCCGATGGCTTTGATTTATTTAATAAAATCAGTAATTTATCCAGGTATTCTGTAGTCTTATGCGAATCATTTAAATCTGCTTTCTGTAAAGCGGGCAGATGAGGTATTTCATTTAAAATGCTTTCCTCATAACGACGAGACAGACGAGTAATAACGCTTTGTACCGACATATAAGATTTAATCAACTCTTCCAGGGCAGTATCTGAAATTGCCGGAGTATCTTTTTGCACATACAAATGCGCATTTGAGAGCGCCAGTGTTAATAAATAACTATTTAATTCCTGGTCATCTTTAACGTAACGTTCCTGTTTACCTTTTTTCACTTTATACAGGGGAGGTTGGGCAATATAAATATACCCTCGCTCAATGAGCTCTGGTACCTGACGATAAAAGAACGTTAATAAGAGGGTACGGATGTGTGAGCCATCCACGTCAGCATCGGTCATAATAATCACCCGGTGATAACGCATTTTATCCGGGTTATATTCATCTTTGCCAATACCACAACCTAGAGCTGTAATTAAAGTACCTACTTCTGCGGATTGCAGCATTTTATCGAAGCGAGCTTTTTCTACATTTAGAATTTTACCCTTCAGTGGCAATATGGCCTGGGTTTTACGATCCCGACCCTGCTTGGCAGAACCACCCGCAGAGTCCCCTTCCACTAAATACAATTCCGAAAGGGCTGGATCTTTTTCTTGACAGTCCGCTAATTTACCAGGCAGACCGGCAATATCTAATGCCCCTTTACGTCGGGTCATTTCTCGGGCTTTACGGGCGGCTTCACGGGCACGGGCGGCTTCAACAATTTTTTGAGTAATTGCACGGGCATCCGCGGGTTTTTCAATCAAAAATTCCTGAAACTTTTCACTCATTGCGGCTTCAACCGCTGTTTTTACTTCTGATGAAACCAGTTTGTCTTTTGTTTGCGATGAAAATTTCGGATCGGGTACCTTCACTGAAAGTACTGCCGTTAAGCCTTCCCTTGCATCATCACCTGTCGTATTTACCTTATTCTTTTTTGCTACACCCTCTTTTTCCATATATTGGTTAAGACTACGGGTAAGGGACGCCCTGAAACCAGCCATATGGGTTCCACCGTCTCTTTGTGGAATATTATTGGTAAAGCAGAAAATATTTTCCTGATAGGAGTCATTCCACTGCATGGCCACTTCTACCCCAAGTCCCTCTTCATTCTCCCAGTTAAAATGCAGCACCTGCTCATGTAACGGGGTTTTATTTCTATTGAGATGCTCCACAAATGAGCTAATACCGCCTTCGTATTCAAATACATCCTGTTTATCATCAACACGTTTATCAGTCAGCACAATACGAACACCGGAGTTCAGGAAGGATAGTTCCCGTAAACGTTTCGCTAAAATATCATAATGATATTCAATATTGGTGAAGGTTTTATCAGAGGCCCAGAAACGTAATTCAGTACCGGTGGTTTTAGTTTCGCCAATGACCGCAATAGGACTAACCGGTTCACCTAAACTGTATTCCTGTTGATGGATTTCACCATTACGATGGATCGTTAACAAAAGCTTTTCAGATAAAGCATTTACAACCGAAACACCCACACCATGCAGTCCACCAGAGACTTTATAGGAGTTATCATCAAACTTACCACCGGCATGCAATACGGTCATAATAACTTCAGCGGCAGAAATCCCTTCTTCTTCATGAATATCAACCGGTATACCCCGGCCATTATCACTGACTGAAACTGAACAATCACTGTGTATCTGAACATTAATTTCACTACAGTGACCCGCCAGCGCTTCATCGATGGAATTGTCGACAACCTCAAACACCATATGATGTAATCCGGTGCCATCATCTGTATCACCAATATACATACCGGGGCGCTTTCTAACCGCCTCCAGGCCTTTTAAAACCTTAATACTCGATGAATCGTAAGCAGCTGCTTCGCTCATATAAATCCCCTAACAATAGTCGCTCGATTATAACTGAATTAGCTCTATACAGGGGTGTTTTATGGAGTTTTTTTTACTTAATTCAAACGCTTAAATAATTAATACAAGACAATAAACTCAATATAACAAAGCAGTTTCAGATTTCACTAATTACGCCATGTTCCACGTGAAACACTTTATGTTTATCCCAGTACTGGCAACTAATCTGATCCACATTAATAGCTGAAATAAACAGTTGTATATCGAGTTCAGAAAGAATAGACATGATCTTGTTCTGATTATCATCATCTAGTTCGGCGGGTAAATCATCAAATAATAAAACACAACGTCGTTCTGATAACTTTGAAAACAGGGTCAATTGAGCGATCTTAAGCAAACATACCAATTTTTTTTGTTGACCTCTCGAGACTGAAGTTTGAGCGGGCATACCATCAACAGTAATTTTTATATCGGCACGGTGTGGACCAGACTGGGTAAATCCCTTTTCCTTATCTTTATAAAGACTTTCGATTAAATAATCATGGAAAGAAATATCCGATGGCCAGCCGCGTTTATAGGTTAAAGAAATACATTGATCTGGAAACAGATCTATTGAAAGCTGCTCTACAAGCTTATTAATATCATTTAAATAACTAAGTCTGTAATTCTCAATAATCTGAGCATGTTCAATTAATTCGATATTCCAAAGTGCGCAAAGCTTATCAGATTGATGCATTCTCAGAGAAGCATTACGCTGATTTAGCGCTTTTTTATACTTCTTCCATGACACTATAAATTGATGTTCCACGTGAAACACTCCCCAATCCATGAATTGACGACGATTCTCTGGTCCAGCAGAAATAAGCTGATGACTATCTGGATGCAGAACTAGAACAGGAAGCAGGGTGGAGAGCTCGGTAATACTATTTACAGGTTGGTGATTAACTCGAATCGTTAAATCTTTTAAATTACGCTCTAGACCTATACGTGTTGTATTATCGTCAAGATTGCAGATAAGTCGGAAATAATCCTGTTCGTAAGTTATGAGATGTTTGATTTGAGAACTACGAAAAGAACGCCCATAGCTCAGATAAAAAATAGATTCCAGTAAACTGGTTTTGCCTGCTCCATTATTACCTACAATCAGGTTCAGGCCTTTATCAGGTTCTATCTGAGCCGATTGTAGATTTCTAAAATGCGTGAGTTCAAGGCTAGTTAAGCCCATTTTAATTAATTCGTGACTTGGGTATTAAAGGCGCATAGGCATAATCACATACTTTGCTTCGCCTTCATCTGGAAACATAAGTAGGCAACTACTATTCGCATCTTTTATAAAACCCTGCACCGTATCCTGGCTAGAAGTATTTAAGACATCAATCATGTAATTAACATTTATCCCCATTTCAATAGGGCTTCCTTCATAATTGATTTCCAGTTCAACATCCGCTTCTTCCTGATCGGGATTTTGAGCCTGAAGTTTTAAAAGATTATTTTCAATAATCATACGGATACCGCGATACTTTTCATTAGATAAAATAGAAGCCCTAACTAATGCCTGCTTTAAAGCATCGCGATCAATTGTCATATTATTACCCGAAGATTCAGGCATAACCCGCTTATAATCGGGGAATCGCCCATCGATTAATTTCGAAGTGAAACGCTGATTCTCTAAATTACATTGTATATGATTGTTACCTAAAACTATTTTGACATCTTCATCAGTATCAGATAGTAAACGTTGAAGCTCACTGACACCCTTACGAGGAATAATCACCTGCTTATTATCAGTTAAATCAGCATCTATACTTTTTTCACAAAAAGACAGTCTATGACCATCAGTAGCAACCGTGCGAATAATGCCTGAAGCCACTTCAAGCATTAAACCATTAAGATAATAACGTACGTCCTGCTGAGCCATTGCAAATGAAGTCTTATCAATTAATGATTTCAAAAGTGACTGAGGCACACTAAATTCATAAACACTGCTAATGTCCTCAAGCGCTGGGAAATCAGAAGCTGGCAGAGTAGATAAACTAAAACGGCTTCGCCCTGACTTGATTAGGGCTTTATCACCATTAATATCGATACTCACTTCTGCATCATTAGGCAGTGCTTTACAGATATCTAATAATTTTTTAGCGGGTAAAGTGATTTCACCCGCTTCATCCATCATCTGATTAACTGTGGAAACCAGTTCAATTTCCAGATCAGTTGTTGTTAACGTGAAATGATTTCTGTTTGATTTTATTAACACATTAGCCAGGGCAGGCAGTGTCTGTCTTTTTTCTACCGCCCCAATAACCTGTTGAAGGGGAATTAATAAATCATCACGTAGGATTTTTATCTTCATGGATGTTCCTAATTATTATATATTTTTATATACCTAGTTATTATAATTAAGCCCACTATTAAATGTGGATAACTTCATAAATTATAACAATTTCAATAACTTAGACTACTTAAATACACTTTATATCAGGGGGATATATACCTTGTTAAAGTGTAAACAGATTGTGGATAACTTACTTCATCAATTTTATTCAGTAGATAATACAATACTTATCCACAGGATATATTAACGCATAACCAGAATAAATCAGTTACTTAATATACGTAATAAAATGGTGTAATCCTCATCAATCTTGGTATCAGAATCCCGTAATTCTGCAATTTTTCTACAGGCATGTAAAACCGTTGTATGATCCCGCCCACCAAATGCATTACCAATTTCCGGTAAACTATGGTTTGTTAACTCTTTTGATAGTGCCATAGCAAGTTGTCGCGGACGGGTTATTGAACGACTACGACTATTAGAATGTAAATCTGAAATACGAATTTTGTAATATTCCGCCACGGTTTTCTGAATATTTTCAATTGTTATTAAGCGATCGTGTAGCGCAATTAAGTCACGTAGTGTCTCTTTTGCAAATTCAAGCGTTACTGCCTTGCCTGTAAAATTGGACGTTGCCATTACCCTACGCAGGGAGCCTTCTAACTCACGTATATTTGAACGTATGCGCTTTGCGATAAAAAATGCAACTTCACTGGGTAGTTCAATTCCAAATTCTTCTGCTTTCTTCTGCAGAATTGCGACGCGTGTTTCAAGCTCTGGTGGTTCAATACAAACCGGTAAACCCCAGCCGAAACGTGATTTTAAACGTTCTTCCAGGCCATCAATTTCTTTAGGGTAGCGATCACAGGTTAAAATAATCTGCCTGCCACCTTCCAGTAATGCATTAAATGTATGAAAAAATTCTTCCTGAGATCGCTCTTTTCCAGCAAAAAACTGAATATCATCAATTAACAATACATCAAGGGAACGATAGAAATTTTTAAAATCATCCATCGTATTATGTTGCAGCGCTTTAATCATGTGGGTGACAAAACGTTCAGAATGAAGATAAACAATGCGTGCTTTAGGGTTATTATGTAATATTTGATTGCCCACCGCATGCATCAGATGAGTTTTACCTAGGCCAACACCTCCGTATAAAAACAGGGGGTTGTAGGAACCTGCCGGATTTTCAACGACCTGTAAAGATGCCGCTTTAGCTAACTGATTACTTTTACCTTCTACAAAATTATCAAATGTAAAACCAATATTTAGATGATGCTGTAGCGATTCATTTGAAGGTTGTACGTTAGCTGAAACCTGAATTGGATCGGGCACAGAAACCGGTTTATGGTGGCTAACAGGTGTTTTAAACAGAGGTTTAGGGTTTTTGCTGCCTATATCCAGTGATACTGAAATTTCACGATTTGTGTCTATTTGTTGACAAATTAAGGTTATTTGCGGCAAAAAATGCTGTTTTACCCAATCCATCACAAAACTATTTGGGGCGAATAAAGATAACTGATCATTCGACTCCTCTGTCTGTAAAGGGCGAATCCAGGTATTTAATTGTTGATCAGATAGATCTTGTTCCAGTCGTTGTAGACACTGATCCCACAAAACGCTCGACACTAAAATATGTCTCCAAAATTAAAGAATTATTTTTTCCAAATGGATGCTATGGAAAATCAGAAAAGGTGAACGGCGCATTTTAACCTGCAATGATGGAACGTGAAACTATTAAATTGAATACTGTGGAATTATTTATTAATAAAATCCATGAAGGGCTTAAGCTTAATTATTATATATAATTATATAATTAGTTATTATTATAAAGCCCACTGATTTCTGTGGATAACTTAATAATAAGTATATATTTCAAATAGTTAACAAAGATATTAATAGAGAGTATCGTTTGGGTATGCTTGTTAAAAACTGTAGACAGATTGTGGATAAGTCACATGTTTCATTTTATACCCCTCCTATACAATAGTTATCCACAGGATGTTCCTAAGATAGGAAAACAAGCGAGTAAGATACAATCCCGCATTTGAAACTAACATCGCTATTTTTATAACCAGAGAAAATATTAATATATTGCTTTGACTAAGGGTGTAGTAAAGATTAGAATACTCGCCCCAATTTTTCAAGATTATTTAGGTTCAGACCAATGAAAAGAACATTTCAACCAAGTCGCATTAAACGCGCACGTACTCATGGTTTTCGCGCGCGCAGCCGTACTGTTGGTGGTCGTAAAGTGCTGAAAGCTCGTCGTGCAAAAGGTAGAGCACGTTTATCTGCATAAGCGTTACTTAGCTGATTCAGGCATTATCTAGTTTTAGATTTTAGTCACTGTATAATTTGGCTAGGAATTATCAGGTAGCATCAGAAAAATGACAGATAAAAGGGCCAGTTTTTCAAGGCAGGTCCGTTTGCTTAAAGCAGAAGAATTTAGCCGGGTATTTAAAAATCCGGTGCGTTCCAGTGACCGCTATCTAACAATACTTGCGATAAGCGGGTCAGATGCTGAAGAGCATAATTCAGATTTGCAAAATACCCGTTCCGGTTCAAGTCAAATTTTATTAAGCTCTAATTTATCAAATCAGCAGATAACCGATCTGGCCTTAATAGATACTGTAATTGTAACGGCCAGGCTGGGTCTGGCCATTTCAAAAAAGAATGCTAAAAGAGCGGTGGATCGTAATCGAATCAAGCGGATTATACGAGAAAGTTTTCGGCTGAATCTACAGACTTTACCCCCGATTGATATGGTTGTAATGGCAAAGCCAGTTACTAAAAATGCAGATAATCAGCAAATTTTTTATTCACTGGAACAGCACTGGAATAAACTCAGACAGAAGTTTATGTTAAATAACCAGTCGGCAATGATAAGTAAAAAGTTGCAAAGTCGGAATCTTCTTAAATAACCATGCGCAAAATATTTATCGGCATTATTCGTTTTTATCAATACGCAATTAGTCCGTATTTACCTCCCCATTGCAGGTATACTCCCACCTGCTCTACATACGCTGTTGAAGCAATTGGCCGGTTTGGTGTATTGCGCGGTGGCTGGATGGGATTACGACGAATCGGACGTTGCCATCCATGGCATGAAGGGGGATATGATCCCATCCCAGGAAGCACGCATAAACATAAAACCGAATGCAAACACTAGTGTTTAATAAAATCAAAAATTAAAAAGTTATCAGGATATCAATGGAAAACCAACGCACCATTTTGTACCTCGCCTTCTTTTTTACCCTGTTTTTACTTTATCAGGAATGGCAAAAAGCCTATGGGCCTCAGCCGGTTGAAACGCCGATTGAGCAGGTTTCAGGTATAAATTCCGGGGGAATCCCCGGTGCTGAAAATACTTCATTACCGGCGGCTGATATTCCCGCAAACAACAGAAGTGTTACTGCAATGCCTGTTGTGCCCGATGATAAGAGTGCTCGACAGTTTATCCATGTGGTAACCGATGTTATCGATTTAATGATTGATACCAAAGGTGGCACAATTTACCAGCTGGATTTATTCAATTATCAGTTAAGTGCGGATAAAATGGATGAGCCTTTCCGTTTATTATCGAATAACGAAAGTGAATACCATGTTGCCCAGTCGGGTCTGATTTCATACGCACAAAAAGCGCCGAGTCATGAAGCTATTTACCAGGCCGAAAAGACAGAATATAGCCTGCAAGATGGAACAGATGAATTAAAAGTCACTTTACACTGGCAACAGGAAGATACCCGAGTCAGTAAAACGTTTACCTTTACTCGTGATAGTTATGTGATTGATATTCAACACGTTGTATCCGCGAATAACTGGAATGGTCAGGAATATCGTCAATTAGTACGTTCTTTACAGGAACGTGAGTCAACGATGATTCCTACGTATGTGGGTGGTGTAGTATTTAATGATGACATTAAATATGAAAAAGTCGACTTTGATGATATCGCAGATCAGAGTTTCAATACTGAAATGAAAGGTGGCTGGATTGCCATGATTCAGCATTATTTCCTGGCGGCCTGGGTACCGGATCAAAATGAAACCAATAAAACCTATACCACCTATACGCCAAATAGTAACCGCTATATTTTAGGAATGAAGTCACCGGTTGTTAATGCAACAGCAGAAAAGCCTGCGGTATTTAATAGCACCCTGGTTATTGGTCCAAAATTACAGGGGCGTCTGGAAAAAATTACACCGGGACTTGAGCTTACTGTTGATTATGGGGTTTTGACCATTCTCGCTAAGCCATTATTTGCTCTGTTAAAGTTTTATCACAGCCAGTTTGATAACTGGGGCTGGGCGATTATCTTTTTAACCATTACGGTGAAAGCAGCATTTTACTGGTTGTCAGCAAAAGGTTATCGTTCGATGGCCCGTATGCGGAAAATTGCACCCCGTATGGCAACGCTGAAAGAACGTTATGGTGATGACCGTCAGCGCATGTCCGCTGAAATGATGAAAATGTACAAAGAAGAAAAAATTAATCCCCTCGGGGGTTGTTTCCCAATCTTGATACAAATTCCAGTTTTCATTGCACTTTACTGGGTATTACTTGAATCAGTAGAAATGCGCAATGCACCATTTGCACTGTGGATTCAGAATTTATCAGAGCAGGACCCCTATTATATTCTGCCAATACTCATGGGTGTTACCATGTATATTCAGCAAAAGCTGAACCCGGCACCGGTTGACCCGGTGCAACAGAAAGTATTTCAGTTTATGCCAATTGTATTCACGGTTTTCTTCCTGTTCTTCCCGGCGGGTTTGGTACTTTACTGGGTCGTTAATAACACGCTGTCGATTATTCAGCAATGGATTATTACAAAACGCATTGAAGCAGATAACTAATTAAAAAATCTGGGCTCGGGAACACGTCTGTGTGGATATGTTCCCGAGTTGATTTTTTTGGTTACTTCAAATATTTTGGTTTTTTCAGCAAGCCAACGTAAACTCCCCCCATGACAATTTCAAATACAGATACCATCGCTGCAATTGCCACTGCGCCCGGCAGAGGTGGTGTGGGTATAGTTCGTGTGTCCGGTCCCGCAAGTGCCCGTATTGCAAAAAAAATTCTAGGTAAAATTCCCGCAATTCGTAAAGCAGAATACCTGCCTTTCAATGATAAAGGTGGTGAAGTCATTGATACCGGCATTGCCCTATATTTTCAAGCCCCCCATTCATTTACCGGCGAAGATGTATTAGAACTACAAGCCCATGGCGGCCCTGTAGTACTGGATATGATTTTAAAACGGGTTCTAAAATCCGGTGCTCGTCCGGCCCGTGCAGGTGAATTTACCGAGCAGGCTTTTCTCAATGACAAAATGGATTTAGCGCAGGCAGAAGCGGTCGCTGATTTAATCGAGGCGGAATCCGCGGAAGCTGCAAAGGCCGCGGTGCGATCATTACAAGGTGAGTTTTCCCAAAATATAAATCAACTGGTCGAAAGTTTAATTCAGCTACGACTCTATGTAGAGGCCTCACTGGATTTCCCTGAGGAAGAAATAGATTTTTTAAGCGATGGAAAAGTAGAAGCAAAATTAACTTCAATTGAAGCTAATCTGGCGCAGGTTTTTAAATCAGCACGTCAGGGCAGTTTACTACGTGAAGGTATGACCCTGGTCATTGCAGGACGACCGAATGCGGGAAAATCGAGTTTACTCAATCAGCTTGCCGGGAGAAATTCTGCCATTGTTACTGATATTCCCGGAACCACCCGAGATGTATTGCGTGAGCATATTCAGATAGATGGTTTGCCATTACACGTAATTGATACCGCCGGATTACGAGAAAGTCAGGATCCAGTAGAACAGGAAGGGGTGCGTCGTGCCTGGAAAGAAATACAACAGGCGGATCGAATTTTATTACTGGTGGATGATACCCACCGAAATGAGGATCATCTGGAAATTGAAGAACAGCTACCCAAACATATCGGCGTTACCCGAATATTTAATAAGATAGACAGTTCCGGTAGAAGCCCGGAGTTAATTGAAACGGAATCGGAAATTGATATTGCCCTGAGTGCAAAAACCGGCAGTGGTCTGGATATTTTAAAAAATCACCTGAAGCAGTGTATGGGATATGAGCAAACGAATGAAGGACGATTTATGGCCAGGCGACGACATATTGAAGCGTTGGAAAATGCTGATCAACATTTGCAAATTGCCCGTTATAATTTAGTAGAGGTACAGGCCGGAGAACTGCTAGCGGAAGAGTTACGTCTGGCTCAGGAACAACTAAATGAAATTACTGGTGAATTTACTTCTGATGATTTACTCGGAAAAATATTCTCAAGTTTTTGTATAGGTAAATGAAATGAAAATAGCAATTCAGTGTTTAGCCTTAATTTTATTAATTAATATGCCGGCAATGAGCGCAGAATCTTATCAGCCAGAAAGTGGTGATAAAGAGCTAGATGAAATATTATTACTCATTCATAAAAAAGTAAACACAAAATATAAAGCAAAACTAAGTCAGTTTTTTGATAAAATTTCAGAAGAGTTTCAGGTGCCACCGCAAAAAGTAGAAGAGCTTTTTAATCATTATGAATTTAATGCAGCGGATGTTTTAATGAGTGTGTCGATTGCTGATGTAAGCGGAGAACCATTAACCAATATTGCCGGTGTGTATTATAAAAATAAAGCCAAAGGCTGGAAGTTTTCATTAAGAAAATTAAATATCAGTAAAAATTCAACGATTTTTTATAAGATAAAAAAAGATATGAGTATTGGTATTCAATAGTTAAAAAATGAAAAAATATATAAAATATAGTTTACTTAGTATATTTACAATAATTATATTAATTGCGGTAATCATTAATTTCACTAATATAAATTTCACAAAAGTTTATATTAGTGAAGCTGTTAATAAAATATTAGGTCGTCAGTTAAATTTAAATGGTGATTTAGTATTAAAATTGTATCCGACACCGAATTTAGTCGTATATGACATTCAATTTCAAAATGCAATTTGGTCTGAATCAGATTATATGCTTGAAGCCGATCACATTAGTATTAAGTTGTCTCCACAAGCGCTATTCTCAGGCAACATTGAAATTACAGAACTGATATTTGATGGGTTTAAAATTAACCTGGAACGCAATGATGTTAAAAAATTTAACTGGGAACTTGACGCTTTAATAAATAATGAGAGTGAAAAAACACAAGAGTCGAAAAGCAAAGCTAAATTACCCTTTGATTCAAAAGCAAAAATAATTCTTAAAAATATCACTGTAAATTATAAAGTATTAAAATCAGAATATGAAATTATAATTAAAGAGTTGTCTATTGATCAGGATAAAGAAACAAATATCGAGATAGATGCGTTATACAGAGATATACCTATAAATGTTAATTTAAGTACGGCATTGCTAAATAATATATTAGAGTTAGATAATATCCCTTTGGAAGTAGAAGGTGAATTAGGCAATATTGAGCTGCAATTAAAAACAGCTATCCCAGTTAAAGAAATTCAAGAAAAACAGCCTGGATTAATATTTGATATAAAATTAAATGATTTATCTACTATTAAAAAGTTTGTAGCACTTGAAGCGCCAGAACCCGGTAAGATTGCTCTTAAAGGAGAATTATTAAAAGACAATGAAAATATCACGCTGCTACTGGATCAAGTGTCTGTAGGTAAAACACAGATAGATGGAAAAATTCAATATATAAATAGCGGTAAAATACCCGATATAGTTAGCCAACTAAATATAAGAAATTTAAATTTAGATTTTTTTGAAAAATTTTCTAAAAAAGAAGAGTCAGTAAAAAATAAAAAAACCAAATTATTTTCTATGGAGACATTGCCATTTGAGTATTTAAAAAAATACAATGCAGATGTTGATATTAATATTAAAGGTATAACACATAAAGTTCTGGAATTAGAGGAATTAATATTACAGGCAAAACTCAAAAGTGGCGTGCTTGATGTTAGTAAATTATATGTAATCAATAAACGTAATGAAGAATTAAATGCCAGGATTCGTATAAATTCAAAAGTAGCGCCTCCAGAAGTTAATTTATTACTAGTGACAGAAAATATACAACTGGATAAAAATGATGCCCTAAAGAAATATTTGAGTGGTGCCAATACCAATTTTAAAATAAATATTGATAGTAGAGGTAAATCCGTACAGGAATTAATGAATCATTTAAATGGTCAGTTTATCGTAAAAGTAGGTAAGGGCAAACTCGATGATGGTCTATTGAAATTCATAAGCAGCAATATACTGACGGATCTGGTCAATGCTATTAATCCAATTGCGGACAAAAGTGATACAACGAACTTAGAATGTGCAGCTGTTCGGTTTGATATAAAAGACGGCGTGCTAACGGCAGATAAAGGTATCGTTATGCAAACGGATAAAATACAGATTATTAGCAGTGGTATTATTAATTTGAAAAATGAAACATTAGAGTTTGGGGTTCGTCCACAGGCGAGAGAAGGTGTAGAGTTAAACCTTAATAGTCTGGCATCAATGGTAAAATTATCGGGAAAAATTAACGACCCAGATATCACCATGAGTATAAAAGATACGGCTGTTGTCTATTCATATTTTGCAACGGGTGGCGTAACATTTTTAGCAAAATCATTATATGACACAGCAACCCGAGATAAATCGCCCTGCGAAACAGCAATTTTAGGGCCAGTAGAAAAGCACTAATTATTAATTTATATTATGTTGGGTCTTTAAATATTCTAGTACTTCGTTTTGTCTTCCGGTAAATACAACCCGCTTTTCTTTTTTGCTAATTTGATAGTCATACATCGGGTCATAATAATC
>Ga0316206_1000331_pt1 | contig 73008 bp, 76 predicted proteins | sample 6monthpyrite_MG_FD_204942 | JGI IMG/M metagenome (GOLD analysis project Ga0316206, IMG submission 204942) | Microbial mat bacterial communities from mineral coupon in-situ incubated in ocean water Damariscotta River, Maine, United States -... | ecosystem: Environmental > Aquatic > Marine >...
GGGCAGATAGTCTTTGGCTCCTTTATCATTTTCCAGAACCGGCATTTGAATACTTAGGGTTGCCCAACCATGCTCGGGGAATTCACTGCGAATGGGTAAAATAACATCAGGCCAGTTGGGGTGTACCCCAATGCCATGCACTACAATCATCGCGCCCTGGGTTTTTACGGCGGTACTCTCGGCAAACAGACCCAAAAACTTATTTTTACCGTCATTTAAACTAACGGCTTCCCCCGTCATTAAGCTATCGACAATTTGCTCCGACCAGCGTTTTTCCTTGGCTAAATCTGAAGCCTGGATAGATGAGCTCAAGAATAAGAAAAAAGTAAAATTAATCAACAATAACAAAGAGTTAATGTTTTTTATATTTGTCATAATCAGTACCGATACGGGTTGAGGGTGATTTTTATACTATATATATGTCGGTCATATGAAGCAATTGGCTAGATAGACACATGGGTAGATACAGAGGATGATAGAGTGGCACAAAGGCTGAAATTATTCCAACAATCATGTAAAGTGGCGCTTCAAATTTTCTCGTTGTCGGAGCAAGGCTTAAATAACCTTAAATATTGATGGTTAAATAAGTGTTCTGATGTAACAGGTTTACGACTAAGAATTATAGAGGCGAATATTATGTCTGATTTTAAAATTGCTCCATCTATCCTATCAGCAGATTTTGCGATACTGGGTCCGGAAGTTGATAACGTTCTTAAATCAGGTGCTGACATTGTGCATTTTGATGTAATGGACAATCACTACGTGCCAAATTTAACCATTGGGCCATTGGTGTGTGAAGCGTTACGTAAACATGGTGTAACCGCCGAGATTGACGTGCATTTAATGGTGAAACCGGTAGACCGTATTATTCCGGATTTTATTGCCGCAGGTGCAAGTTATATTACTTTTCACCCTGAAGCGTCAGAACATATTGATCGTACCTTACAAATGATCCGTGAAGGCGGTTGTAAAGCTGGCCTGGTATTTAACCCTGCAACACCACTCGATTATTTAAAGCATGTACTGGATAAAGTCGACATGATTTTACTGATGTCAGTTAACCCTGGTTTTGGTGGTCAAAGTTTTATTCCTGAAACATTAAATAAACTTCGAGAAGCACGTAAGATTATTGATGACAGTGGCTACAACATTCGTTTAGAAGTGGATGGCGGCGTTAAAGTGGATAACATTCGTGAAATCGCAGCAGCAGGTGCAGATACGTTTGTTGCAGGTTCTGCAATTTTCAACGCGAAGAATGCTAGCGATGCGAATGTGTATGACAGTGTCATTAAACAAATGCGTGATGAGTTAGCTAAAGCGTAATAATAAAATTATTCCTCTAGTTCGTCATTCCTGCCTGCGCGGGAATGACGAACTAAGTCTAGTTTTAAGATGTAGATTGAATCCGCACTAATTTCCTAAGAAGTAACTAACATGATCAAAAAACCAGAAATGATTCTTATTGATGTTGACGGCACTCTCGTCGACAGCGTTCCGGATCTCGCCTATTGCGTTGATGAAATGATGAAGCAACTGGGTATGCCTGTACATGGTGAAGCCAAGGTACGTGAGTGGGTTGGTAATGGCGTTGAGCGTTTAACCCGCCGGGCTTTAATCGGGCAGTTAGATGGTGAGCCGGATGATGCTTTATTTGAAAAAGGCTATCCTATTTTTATGGATCTTTATGCCGAAAATACCAGTAAGCGTAGCACCTTGTATCCCGGCGTCGCTGAGGGCCTCGCTTATTTAGAAACGACGGGTATTAAATTAGGCTGTGTTACCAATAAAGCCGCACAATTTACCCTGCCGTTATTAAAAGACCTGGGGATTTATGACCAGTTTGAAATCGTTATCAGCGGTGATACCCTGACAAAGAAAAAACCGGATCCTATGCCATTGTTGCACGGTGCGGAATTTTTTAAGGTCAAACCGGAAAATGCCATGATGCTGGGTGACTCAGTGAGCGATGTTAAAGCTTCACGCGCAGCAGGCTTTCAGATAGTATGTATGTCTTATGGTTATAATCATGGTGTTGATATCCGTGAATCCAACCCCGATGCCGTGATTGATAGCATGGTTGAATTACAAGGTTTATTAGAACAAAATTAAAATCAATTAAGACCTAAATTATAATAATGATGTTGAAACAAATGAAGATTAAAAATTTATACAGCAAAGGGTATTGGCGAAGCAGCTAAATAACGCATTACGGGCAGCGTAATACTCACTTGTGTAACAATCTCATTAGGATTTTTCAACCTATGGAACAACAACAAATAACAGAGCCAGTCTTTAACGAGCTGGCAAAAGAAGGCTACAACCGAATCCCTTTAGTTCGGCATGTGTTAGCTGATCTGGATACTCCCCTAAGTACTTATTTAAAATTGGCCAACGGCCCGTATTCATATTTATTTGAATCGGTACAGGGCGGCGAAAAATTTGGTCGCTACTCTATTATTGGTTTGCCTTGCTCCACGCAGGTTAGGATTTTTGGTAAACAAATAAAAATCATTCAGGATCAAACATGCATCGAAACCATCGAACATGATGATCCCCTTGCATGGATTGAGCAATTTCATGCACAATTTAAAGTAGCCGAGCTCCCTGACTTACCCAGATTTACTGGAGGTTTAGTCGGTTACTTTGGCTATGATACTGTTCGTTATATTGAACCACGTTTGGGTGAGTGCCCGAACCCAGATCCATTGAATGTGCCGGATATATTATTAATGGTATCAGATGAGGTGCTGGTATTTGACAATCTTGCCGGTAAATTATACTTATTTCATTATGCCAATCCTGAACAAGATGCTGCCTACGAAAAAGGTTGCCAGCGCTTAGAACAGTTAATTCAACAATTACAAAATACGTTGCCACGCTTTCCATTAGCAAAATCTTTAAAAGTGAAAGAGTCCGATTTTAAATCAGGCTTCACCGAAGAAAAATTTAAACAGGCCGTCTTAAAGGCTAAAGACTATATTGTTGAGGGTGACGTGATGCAAGTGGTGTTGTCGCAACGCATGTCGATTCCCTATACTGCGCCCCCTTTGGATTTGTATCGCTCCCTGCGCAGTTTGAACCCGTCGCCGTATATGTATTATCTGGACCTGGGTGATTTTCATATTGTTGGTTCATCACCAGAAATTCTGGTTCAAGTTGAAGATGATATCGTCACGGTTCGTCCCATCGCCGGCACGCGACCGCGTGGTGAAACACCAGAACAAGATAAACAGTATGAAAAAGATTTGTTAAATGATCCCAAAGAAGTTGCCGAGCATTTAATGTTAATAGATCTTGGCCGAAATGATATTGGCCGCATCGCACAAACCGGTACGGTGGAAGTAACCGATAAAATGATTATCGAACGTTACTCACATGTTATGCATATTGTTTCGAACGTATCAGGGAAAATAAAACCTAATTTATCAGCGATGGATACCTTGCGTGCAACCTTCCCTGCTGGCACGTTATCCGGCGCGCCCAAGATTCGTGCGATGGAAATTATCGATGAGTTAGAGCCGGTTAAGCGCGGCGTCTATGGCGGTGCGGTAGGTTACTTGTCATGGAATGGTAATATGGATACGGCCATTGCCATTCGTACTGCGGTTATTAAAGATGAAGTATTGCATATACAAGCGGGTGCTGGTGTAGTTTATGATTCAGTTCCACAAAGTGAATGGGATGAAACCATGAACAAAGGCCGAGCCGTTTTTAAAGCGGTTGAACAGGCAGCTGCCGGCCTCGATGGAGCGCATAAATAATGTTATTAATGATCGATAACTACGATTCGTTTACTTACAACCTGGTGCAATACTTTGGCGAATTAGGTGCGGACGTACAGGTTTTTCGTAACGACCGGATTACGCTTGAAGAAATTGAAAAATTAAATCCTGAACACTTAGTTGTTTCACCTGGACCCTGCACACCAAATGAAGCGGGTATCTCGGTGGAAGCGATAAAATATTTTGCCGGTAAGAAACCTATCTTAGGTGTATGTTTAGGACATCAAAGTATCGGTCAGGCATTCGGAGGTAAAATTATTCATGCCAAACAGATTATGCATGGTAAAACATCCATGATTCATCATGCCGACAAAGGTGTGTTTAAAGGGTTAAAAAATCCGTTTGAAGCAACCCGTTATCATTCTCTGGTGATCGAACAATCGAGTTTACCTGCGTGTTTGGAAGTGACGTCATGGACTGAAACTGAAGATGGTAGTGTTGATGAAATTATGGGCATACGGCATAAAGAATATCCGATTCAGGGCATACAGTTTCATCCGGAATCGATATTGACCGAATACGGCCACGATATGTTAAGAAATTTTTTAGAAAACGCATAGCAAGTAAATAAATACGATCATTGCGAACGCCATAATAGATAAGGGCGAGGCAATTTTTTTTATTCGGGGTATTCTCATCAAGATTTCCGGTAGCTGGAAATCTTGAGAAAGATGAACAGCCGGTTTTACTGTCTGGATACTCGCCTCCACGGGTATGACGAACGTGGTTTTTTATTTCCCGTCATTCCCGTGGAGGCGAGTATCCAGTACAGTATAATAAGTAATACCAGAGTTTATGTAATCACAGGCACAAAAATATGAACATACAATCAGCCATTCAACGTGTAGTCGACAGGCAGGACTTATCGGCCGCAGAAATGAAGCAGGTGATGCGGATTATTATGACCGGCGAAGCAACCCCGGCCCAGGTAGGTGGCTTTCTGATTGGTTTGCGAATGAAAGGTGAAAGCGTCGATGAAATCGCAGCTGCAGCCACCGTTATGCGTGAGCTTGCCGCAGGTGTAACAATAAGCGGCAACAATATTGTCGACATCGTTGGCACCGGCGGCGATGGTTCAAATACGTTTAATATTTCAACCGCCTGCACATTTGTGGTTGCAGCTGCAGGTGGTACGGTTGCCAAGCACGGCAATCGCTCCGTATCAAGTAAATCAGGCAGTGCCGATTTATTAGAAGCAGCTGGTGTAAATTTAAATTTAACGCCCGAACAAGTTGCACAGTGCATCGAGCAAGTTGGTGTCGGTTTCATGTTTGCTCCGTTACACCACAGTGCAATGAAACATGCGATCGGACCGCGAAAGGAAATGGCTGTTCGGACTATTTTCAATATTCTCGGCCCGTTAACAAATCCAGCGGGTGCTCCGAATCAATTGTTGGGTGTATTTTCGGATGAGCTGGTTGAACCGCTCGCCGAAGTATTAAACAAATTAGGGAGTAATCATGTATTAGTGGTTCACTCGCAAGACGGTATGGATGAAATAAGTATTGGTGCGCCAACTAAAGTCGCCGAATTAAAAAATGGCAAGGTAAGCTCTTATACTATAACCCCTGAGCAGTTTGGCTTTACATCAACCGATATTTCAAAACTTGCTGTAAACGGTCCGGAAGAATCGTTAACAACTATACGCGGAATCCTGGATAATATTTCAGGTCCGGCAAGAGATATTGTGGTGCTCAACTCCGGTGCTGCAATTTACGCAGCTGATCTGGTGATTAGTTTGGAAGCAGGGATTAAAATAGCCGATGAAGTGATTACATCCGGTGCAGCCAAACAAAAACTTGTTGCATTAGTCGAGCTCTCCCAATCGTTTTAAGCCTTATGTTATAGAATAGAGAATTATTAAAATCGAGTATTTAAAAGAATTATGAATGACACGCCTGATATTTTAAAAAAAATCATTAAACGTAAACAGAAAGAAGTTGCTGAACATTTAACTCTGATTTCTTTAGATAAAATAAAAGAAGCCGCCATGCAGGCTCCACCCATACGTGGTTTTGTCGATGCCATTAAAGCTAAAATAGATTCCGGTAAAGCTGCGGTTATATCCGAAATCAAAAAAGCCTCGCCGAGCAAAGGCATCATGCGTGAAAACTTTATTCCGGCAGAAATAGCCGCGTCCTATGAAAAAGGTGGTGCGTGCTGTTTATCGGTTTTAACCGATGTGGATTTTTTTCAAGGTAGTGATGAATATTTAAAACAAGCTCGCGCTGCCTGTAATTTACCCGTTTTACGTAAAGAATTTATTATCGACCCTTACCAGGTGTATGAGGCTCGTGCGATGGCCGCTGATTGCATTTTACTTATCGTTGCATGTTTAACCGATACGCAGTTAAAATCCTTAACCGCACTGGCAATCAAGCTAGGTTTAGATGTATTGGTTGAAGTACATGATGCGGAAGAATTAAAGCGTGCACTAAAACTAGACCTGGACTTAATTGGCATCAACAATCGTAATCTCAGAACGTTTGAAACAAGTTTGGATACCACCCTAACGTTATTACATACTATTCCCAAAGATATAATTGTAGTAACGGAGAGTGGTATTCATACGCCTGAAGATGTTGCTTTAATGCGCAAGAATGATATAAATGCTTTTTTAGTCGGCGAAGCGTTTATGGTTGCAGATGAGCCGGGTGAAAAACTGGCGGAGTTATTTGGGTTTTAATTATTTAAATAAATATTTATTTTTCTAATTTGTGCTGCCCTCGTAGACGTTGCACTGTTCGAGACTAACTTCCTACCGTCATTCCCGCGAAGACGGGAATCCAGTACATTAAATGAAGTTACTTCATTATAATTTATCTGTTATATAACAGAGCCTATTTTAGTTTTGACTGGATTCCCGCCTTCGCGGGAATGACGTTATAAGGTGGTTATGGATAATTAATGAAAACAGTCTTTCACTTTGATCTTTCTACAACTTCCTTCATAGCGTTAATCACTTTAATTAACTCACTATCATTCATGCAATAAGCCGGCATTATATAAACCAAATTACTAAATGGTCGCACCCACACTCCACGCTTAACAAATTCCTGCGTCATCCATGCCTGGTCAACAGGTTGATGGGTTTCAATTACACCAATTGCACCTTTAATTCGCACATCTTTAACCTGTTTTAAGCTAACGCAGTCCGAGAGATTGTCGGTTAATACTTTCTCTATGCGTAAAACATTGTTTTGCCAGTCAGAATTTAATAGAAGATTAATACTCGCAATGGATACTGCGCATGCGAGAGGGTTGGCCATAAAGGTAGGGCCATGCATGAACACACCGGGTTCACCTTGGGAAATCGTGTAGCTTATTTCTTTTGTCATTAACGTTGCGGCAAGACTGAGGGTTCCACCTGTTAAGGCTTTGCCTACACACATAATATCGGGGCTGATATTGGCCTGTTCACAGGCAAACAATTTTCCGGTGCGACCGAAGCCAGTCGCGATTTCATCGGCAATGAGTAGTACATTGTATTCATCGCATAGTAGTCTTATCTGGTGTAAATATTCTGCAGAGTAAATCCGCATGCCGCCGGCACCTTGTACAATCGGTTCCAGAATAATGGCAGCGATATTTTTATGCTGTTGTTCGAGTAATTGTTTTACTTTTAGAATATCCTGTTCATGGTATTCATCGCCACAATGTGGCGCATCAACAAAATAGTGTTGTGCCAATACATTTTTAAATAATGAATGCATGCCATTAATTGGGTCACATACTGCCATCGCACCAAAAGTGTCGCCGTGGTAGCCATGTTTAATGGCTAGAAGTTTGTTCTTGTGTTTTTCTTTCTTTGCCTGCCAATATTGCAAGGCAAGTTTGATCGCAACCTCAACAGCAACCGAACCTGAATCGGCGAAAAAAATATTTTCCAGGGGTGCGGGTGTTAACTCAATTAATTTTTTTGCTAGCTCAACGACGGGTTGGTGGGTTAGACCACCAAACATCACATGTGCCATTTTATCTGTTTGATCTTTTATTGCTTGATTAAGAATAGGGTGGTTATAACCATGAATCGCACACCACCACGATGCCATGCCATCAATCAGTTCACGGCCATCTTCAAGTTTTAGTTTTACCCCTTGTGCAGAACTAACAGGGTAGGCTGAAAAGCTAGCAGGTAACGAAGTATAAGGGTGCCATATATGTTGTTGATCAAAATCAGTGTCTATTTTTTCTTGATTAATGTTTTCGTCCATCATTTTATTGTTAATCATTCTCAGGTGTGAGAAATAGGCGGATGGAAGATCATTTGCACAACATTGCCATCAGGGTCAGCACAATAAAAACTTCGTGCTCCATCACGATGTGTTTTTGGTTTCGAGTGCATTTTAATTTTGTTTGAGTACAAAAATTCATACCATTCATCTACATCGTCAGGTTGCCTTAAAATATAACCGATGTGGTCAAGGCGTTGAGGCCCGTCCATTTTTTTATCTTGCCATTTCACTTCTGCACGGTGTAAAGCAAGATTGTCGTTACCTGATGAGAGATAAACATTATCGTTATCAGGTCGCCATTCCACATGCATACCTAGTAGTTCAACATAAAAGTTTTCACAGGCATCAAAGTCTTCAACATACAGTGCAACATGGCGTAAGCCTGCGGTGGAGGGAGGTCGATTCATTTTATTTCCTAAAGTTTTAATTTTTAATGGTCATTGCGAACGCCTTTATATAAAGGCGCGGCAATCTTAGTGATTCGAGTCATACTGCAACAAGATTGCCGTGCTATCGCTCGCAATGACACTCTATATATTAACTATGCTCAATTTTTATTTTAGCCAGCTTCTACAATTTCAAAGTCATGGGTAATCGTTGCCGTTTTCCCTAACATAATAGAAGCCGAGCAATATTTTTCTGCTGATAAACTCACTGCCCGTTCAACTTGTTTCGCTTTTAAATTTTTTCCCGTCACAATAAAATGAATATGAATGTTAATAAAAACTTTTGGTTCTTCATCGGCGCGTTCCGCGTTAATTTCCACAACACAGTCGGTAACATCCTGGCGAGATTTCTTGAGAATCATAATAATATCAAAAGTCGTGCAGCCACCCAGCCCCAGTAACAGCATTTCCATTGGACGTGGTCCTAGATTTCGTCCGCCATGATCGGGGGGCCCGTCCATAACAACAGCATGGCCGCTGTCGGTTTCACCCACAAAAGTGACATTTTCCACCCATTTGATTCTCGTTTTCATTTATAATAAATCCTTATCTAATCAATAGCTTATATAGATTTTGTTGTTATTTAGCTAAATCAAGCTGGCAGTGACCGCATTCGCAGTTTATATACCCAAAATACGCTATGCTTGATTATATGAGTAATCAGTATTATAACAACGAGAGTATAAATAACCTATGTTAAGCACAGGGAATAGCATGACACAAATTGTTAACCATAAGGCTGAATTGCCTTCTATGGACAAGTTATTAGAACAAAGCCATAGACGTCATTATCCAGCAAAAAATGTCATTATATATGCGGGCGATAAGTCAGATGTATTGTATTTCATCGTCGATGGTTCCGTTTCGGTTTTAATTGAAGACGAAGATGGTCGGGAAATTGTTCTTGCCTACCTTAATAAAGGTGATTTCTTTGGTGAAATGGCCTTGTTCGGAGAAGAACCTGATCGCAGCGCCTGGGTACGTAGCCGTACTGCCTGCGAAGTCGCTGAAGTTAGTTTTACTAAATTCCGCCAACTTTATCAGGAGTATCCTGAAATATTATTTGGCATGGCAGCACAAATGGCGGCGCGACTTCGTCACACCAGCCGCAAAGTGAATGATCTCGCGTTTATGGATGTGACGGGTCGTGTGTCCCGTACATTACTTGATCTGTGTAAACAACCAGATGCAATGACCCATCCCGATGGCATGCAAATTCGAATTACACGCCAGGAAATTGGTCGAATTGTTGGCTGCTCGCGTGAAATGGTGGGGCGTGTTCTTAAAACAATGGAAGAACAGGAATTAATTTATGTGAAAGGTAAAACGATAGTGGTGTTTGGCACACGTTAATTCTGACTTTTAATTGTGATGACCAGGAAATCGGGCTATTGCCCGATTTTTTTATGTCTATGGTAAAAATTCTCTATTTTTATTCACTGGATTCCTGCCTCGGTTTTCGCATCTAGTGCCTTAATAAAACAGTGCTGTCATTGCGAGCGATAGCGCGGCAATCTTGTTACGTTACACTACGCATTAAATAGATTGCCGCGCTATCGCTCGCAATGACCAGGATGGTATTTAGTTTAAGGGGTAGTCTGGTTGAAGCCGAGTACCCAAAGCATTTCGTGGGACAGGTTCTTTGCTTCGCAAACTCAGGCGTAAGTGCTGAGCAAGAAATGGGTGTCGGTTAGCCTGAAAGCCGCCGCGTTTGCTGGCGCAAACTCAGACATAAGTGCGCGTACAAGAAACGCGCACTAAACTAAATCCAATAAGCCGTCTTTGTCATTACCTTCGATGTCAACGCCATGAGCGATTTAACCGCTGCAAGTAGTTCATCCGCACCTGATTCTAAAGCGATGGTTGTATGATGACCTTCATCTATTTTCATCTGTTCTAAAATAGCCCGTGATTCAATATCATTTTCAGAAATAGTATGCAGATGCTCATCTAAATGTTCTACTATCTGGCGTTGATGGATCTCCACATATAATAATTTCCCTTACTTTATTTAAAAGATTATTTAACTTCTGTGTGTGGGATGCCATGTATTATTTCTTAGTTTATTCTTAATAGTGTTTAGCTTTAATCTCAAGCATATATGATCTAGATCATGTTTATTAGTAACGTATGATATTAGAATGTACTTAAGGATAGGGATTAGAGCGATAGTGGGTTATCAAGTGTATAGAAGCAGATCTTATATTTTAGCAAAGAGCATCATTGTCTTGTTGTTGCTAAACAGCATGCAAATTTCTGGTGTACAGGCTAGGGTTGCTTCTATGTTATCTTCTGCTGGGGAGCATCCTTGCCAAATGACTTCAATGTATAGACACGAGAATAAAGGGAATCCAGATTCAGTTTTACAGCAATCAGATGGTTTGTGTTTACATTGTCAGGATGCTTCGAATTATTGCCCAAATAACTGTCATGCAACTAGCTTGATAGCGGTATTACTAAATGATGGCGCGGATCTAAAAAGCGCCGAACCCTCTGTGTTTTACACGAACATCAGTTATCCCTCCACTCATCTGCAACAACCACTACAAAGACCTCCGCAACAGTAAATCCTTGCTGATAAAGAAGGGCTGGCAACAATGCGCCGCCTTCATTATCACACAGCCACATTAACAGTTTAAATACTGATAGTTATTATTTATTGATTGTGAGGATTGTACATATGAACACTAAATTTACGTCGTTGGCATGCATTATAGGTCTGGCGATTAGCAGCACTACCATGGCTCAAACTGAAGTGGAAAAGCTCCGCTTGGAAGTTGATGCATTAAATAAAAAGGCAACAGAATGGGAGGCATTTAAGGCACCTAAAGAAAAACTTCAACAGGATGTAGGCCTTTTAAATGATAAAGCCAGAGAATGGGAAGAGTGGAAAACTCCTAAAACGCTTGTTCATCTTGCAGGGTTTTCTTCTGTAAGCTACATAGACAAGCAAGGCGAGCCGAGTACATTCCAGCTCGGAACATTTTCACCTATTTTTCATTACCAGTTTGCAGATACTTTTATGTTGGAAGCAGAACTTGAATTTGAAATTAATGAGTCAGGTGGATCTACAGCATCCGTTGATTATTTAACGATTGACTGGTTCATAAATGACAATATTGCGTTATCTATGGGCAAATTCCTGAGTCCACTAGGACAGTTTCGCCAAAATACACATCCGTCATGGATTAACAAATCAGCCTCTGCTCCAGCTGGCTTTGGCCATGATCAGGCTGCGCCTAATGCCGAAGTTGGACTGGTGCTTCGTGGTGGCTATTTAATGGAAACCAGTAATAGCCTTAATTATTCTCTCTATGTTGGGAATGGCCCAACGCTTGAACCGGATAGTGCTGGTACTGAAATTGAAATGATTGAAACACCGGGATTAGGAAAAGATGGTGATGGTAAAAAAGTCATTGGTGGTCGTATTGGTATGTTCTTCCCTGGTTCGAAGTTTGAGTTTGGTGTTTCATTGGCAACCGGTAAGGCATCTGTACGCAGTGGTAGCTCAGGTAGTTATACCTATGATGCAAGCCGAAATTATGATGTGGCAGGAACGGACTTTACCTGGCGCCCAGGTAGCTGGGATATTCGCGGTGAATATGTTCAACAGAAATTTGGTGAGCAGCCTTTAAGTCCGGCACCTGACAGTGGCAAATGGGAAGCATTTTATATTCAGACAGCATATCGCTTTTCAGCGGCAAATTGGGAAGCTGTATTACGTTATGGCGAATATGATTCGCCGCATGCTAATCAGGATGTAAATCAGACAACAGTTGGTGCCAATTATCTATTTGCCTCTAACCTGGTTGGCAAGATAGGTTATGAGTTTAATGAAAATCCAAATGCAGGCTTTACAGCTGCTGATCGCCTAATCGTTCAAATGACATATGGTTTCTAAGGAGTACATTATGAAAACAAATTTAATTACAGTACGTAAAACCGGTTTAGCCTCTTTATTCATTGTTATAGGGTTAAGCTTTTTAAATGTTAGTTTTGCCGAGAAGGCTGCTGATACTAAAGGTGATTTTGCTCGTGGCGCAAAATCCTGGGTAGACAATTGTACCCGTTGCCATAATGTTCGCGACCCCAAGGAGTTGCGTGATGACCAATGGATTACAACTACTTTTCACATGCGTATGCGAGCTGGACTAACAGGTCAGGAGGTTCGGGATATAATTAAATTCTTACAAGCGAGTAATTAAGCACTCATTTTAGCTCTGTAGTTCAAAACCGTTATGCTTCTTTTTTAACGAAGCATAACGGTTTTTTTGCATTAGGAAATAAGTGTTTTATAATTTAAGTTAGTGAGAGTTTGCAAATAATTTTATGTAACATTAAATATCATTTGCCATGTACCCTTCTATTTTAATTTATAATCGATTCTTATATTTCATCCCTGTTACAAATAAAATGTATATCAATAGCCAGGCAGGAGGTGCATCCCGTGAGCATCGGGTGGATATTTGGTTGATATATTTAAAACCAAAAAGCCGTCTTAGTCATTATTTTTGAGGTCAACGCCATAAGTGATTTAACCGGTGCGGGTAATTCAGCGGCCCCTGATTCTAATGCTATCGTTGCATGACAACCTTCATCGATTTTCATTTGCTCTAGTACCGCACGCGATTCAATATCATTTTCAGAAATAGAATGAAGATGCTCATCTAAATGTTTTACCACCTGGCGTTCAGTTTCGGCTACAAACCCTAAACTCCACTTGTCACCTGCAATACCGGCAAGCGCACCAATGGAAACCGAACCAAAATACCATAAGGGGTTAAAGTAACTGGTATGTGAATCAAGTTCGTTAATGCGTCGTGAACACCAGGCGAGATGATCATTTTCTTCTTGAGCTGCGCGTTGCATTTTTTCGCGCACATCAGGAAGTTTTGCAGTAAGCGCCTGACCTTGATACAAACCTTGCGCCGCAACTTCACCGGCATGATTAATTCGCATCAAGCGTGCAGATAATGTTTTTTCTATTGCGGACATAGTTTGGTTTGAATCACTAACAACCGCTTCTTGAGGGTTCGCTCGTTCCGTTACAATAGGTTTACCAAAGACAGTGCGCAAACCATTGTCTATTTGTAACATGAGTTGATCAATTGGGGTGTAGTGGCGTTTATTATTTTTAGCTGAATTCATATAGAAATAATAGCGGATGTTTCACAGAGCAACAAGTGGAATATATTACTCGGCCTGTTTTAATAGCTATCATTGCGAGGAGATACAGAAAAATGAATATTTTTCTGTATTGATGCGGCAATCTTGCAGGCTATACCCTTTATTGTACTAGATTGCCCACATTGACTTCGTTTATTCGCAATGACATCATTTGAGTGTTTGGAAGATTTAATAAATCAAAAATATTTACTAAATAAAATTTATGTGCGCTCTGTCTGTAATAATAAATTAAAGAGAGGGGAATGGGTTAGCATAGGCTTTTAGCTACCAGCTCCACCGGGTGTATTAGCGATACTTGTCTTTGAAGGCCCGCCATTAAATGTAAGGCACAGCCGATATTGCTACTCACAACCATATCAGTTGAAGTCTTATTGATTTGATCAAGTAGTGGCTGGCGGATCTGGTTGGCAAGATTAGTCTGAGTCAGCATATTTTTACCTGCCGCACCGCAACATTGTGCTTGAAGCTCGGTGACAGTGAGTTCGGGAATAAGATCTAAAATTTGAATAACTGCAGCATCTTCGGCTAAAGTATTTTTCAAACTACAAGGCTGATGTACCGCAACACGGTGTTGTTGGATATTATTTTCTTTGATAGCCGCAAATTTTAATGGATAAGTTAAAGAGTGTTGCTGAATAAACTGCATCACACTGGTAACAGGTAATGCTGACTGATTGAGTATCGATTTTAATTGAGCGCCACAGCCACTGGCTGTGAATATTACTGCAGCATAGTTTTTATTTGATAATAACGATTGCCGGTTTTTTTCAGCAAGTACTTCCGCCTGGTTACGAAAACCACTGTGCTGATGCAATGCACCACAACAAACTTGTTCCGGCACGTCAACGTTATAGCCCAATGTATTTAAAACATGGATGCTGGCAAGTATGGCTTTTTGTTCAAACAGGTGACCCATGCAGCCGGTGAATAATGCGATTGTGCCAAGAGAAGCCTGTTGAGTGGAGTAATGAGCTTTTAACTTTAAGCGTGCTGACAGTTTTGGAAGCAATTGTTCTTGTGAGTACAGGCCGGTTAATTTTAGTACGCCTAACTTGCGCGCAAGTGACTGGATACCACTAAGTTGGTAAAAACGCAGTAGTGGGAACACACCCTTTTGAATTGCAGGGGTAATTAAAAAAGAAATTAATTTTGCAGTGGCATTGCCTGGTTGTTTTGCTGCCGTGTATTCACGAATGCTATCAATCAACGTTTCGTATTGAACGGTTGAAGGGCAAATTTTTTCGCAGCTTAAGCAACTAACACAATGGTCTAAGTGAGCTTTAACCTTGACCGTCAAGTCTAACTCGCCTTGTACAATGCCTTGCATTAAAGCGATACGCCCACGCGGTGATTCGTTCTCGTTTTTGCTAATTTGATAGGTTGGGCAACCAGGCAAGCACATACCGCACTTAACGCATTGGTCAGCGAGTCGGGATATTTTTTGGTTGAGTTCTAGGTGCAAGGGTGATCCTGATGATTTCAATTCAACGGCATTACTGATGCTAATTTTTAACATGCTTATAAAGTTAGGAATGATATAATGAATCCCCTAAATTAAAAAGCAATCAATCGAGAACCTTATTATGAGTTACTACCAACGGCATTTATTTTTTTGTGTTAATCAACGCGCCGAAGGTGAGGATTGTTGTGCCAATTTAGGCTCACAAGCGTTACGCGATTATGCAAAGAATCGTATAAAAGAACTTGGTTTATCCGGTGTAGGTAAAACCCGAATTAATATGGCAGGTTGCCTGGGGCGTTGCGATGAAGGCCCGGTGCTAGTCGTTTACCCCGAGGAAACCTGGTACACCTATTTAGACAAGGAAGATATTGATGAAATTATCGAGCAACATGTTCAGCAAGGTAAAATTGTTGAGCGGTTGAAGATTTAGATTATTGAAATTAAGCAAGATTAAAACATACCGTTATTCCCGCGGAGGCGGGTAAGTAGCCCAGATGCAGCTCCAGATAGCCGCACTCACGCAATGACGAGGAATATTAATACGTAGCCCGGATGCAGTAAAACGAAATCCGGGTTGGCTAAGTCCACAGCCGTAATTCAAACGATATAACACATGACTCTTTAAAAAATAACGGAATTTTATGCCCAATCTAATAATCAATGGCCCTGCAGGCAATCTTGAACTACTGGCCGAAGAACCTGCAAAAATCACAGTAAACTCGCCGATTGCTATTATCTGCCACCCCCATCCTTTATATGGCGGTACATTGCAGAATAAGGTGGTGCATACCTTGGCAAAAGCGTGTTTGGAACTCGGTATGCCGGCAATCCGTTTTAACTTTAGAGGCGTCGGCAAATCAGAAGGGCATTTCGAGCATGGCCTGGGCGAGCAGCATGATTGCATCGCTGTGGCCACATGGGCTCGCCAGCAGTACCCTGAGCGACCTGTTTGGTTAGCCGGCTTTTCATTTGGCAGCTTTGTTGCTTATCAAGCCTTCACCGAAATCAAGGCGCAGCGTCTGTTGCTGGTTGCCCCTCCAGTGGGTTTATTCCAGTTTCAAGCAATGGATAACATCAGCATCCCATGGTGCGTCATTCAGGGCAAAGAAGATGAGATTACCCCACCTGATTCAGTCGAAGAATGGGTTAAGCATCAAAGCTCTCCCCCTAAATTCTTTTATTTAGATGGAGTGAGCCATTTTTTTCACGGAAAACTGAATGTATTACGCGATATCGTTAGCAACATTTGGGGTTAATTAAACACTCTTAATGATAGCCCCCTATTTAAAGGGTTAATAAAATCTCAACAGGGCCGCAGATCAGGCCTTTTAATGTTTTTTGCATAGTTAGTAAGACGCTGTCGGTAGCTTTATAATAAAGTACTTATATTTAGTTGACATTATATTATGATATGCTAATATAGTTTTTATTGAATTTACACATTTTGACTCCTCCATCCTCCTTAATGGTGGTATTTTTAAAGCGCGGAAACCCCCCTTTTCTCCGCGCTATTTTTTTGTCTGAAATTCATGCGGCAGTAGAAAATTAGTCTAAATATCAATTGGTTACAAAAATAGCTTGGCAGCGAGGTTCAATTCAGCTTTTGAATTTAAAGACGCCAGGGCTAATTAAGGTAAATAATTATTAATAAGCCCCGAAAGGGCTTGTATAAGTGGCTTATTTTAAGTAATATTCCGCCTCTTTTTTAGAAGCATGCAAGCTTCTTACATAGATTTTCTTAGAGATTTTTGGATACCAGTTTAATGAAAACATTTAGCGCAAAACCTGAAACAGTCAAACGTGATTGGTTCGTAATCGACGCAGAAAACAAAGTTTTAGGCCGTCTAGCAACAGAAGTTGCCCGCCGTTTACGTGGCAAGCATAAGCCTGAGTACACACCTCATGTCGATACAGGTGATTACATCGTTATTATCAATGCAGACAAAGTTGCAGTAACCGGTAATAAAGAAAAAGATAAAATGTACCACGCCCACACTGGTTACCCAGGTGGTTTGAAGTCTATGACTTTAGAAAAACTACGCATAAAAGCACCAGAACGCATTATCGAAAAAGCGGTAAAAGGCATGTTGCCTCGTAACCCTTTAGGTCGCGCAATGTTTTCTAAATTAAAAGTGTTTGCAGGTAGTGAACATGCGCATACTGCACAACAACCACAACCATTAGAAATATAAGCGGATTATAAAATGGCAGAACAATATTACAGCACCGGTCGTCGTAAAAGCTCAACAGCACGCGTTTACCTTACTAAAGGTACAGGCAACATTACGATCAACAAACGTACATTAGAACAGTTCTTCGGTCGTGAAACATCACGTATGGTTGTACGTCAGCCTTTAGAATTAACAGAGACGTTAAATAACTTTGATATTAACGTTACCGTTACAGGCGGTGGCAACACAGGTCAATCCGGTGCGATTCGCCACGGTATTACACGTGCGTTGATGGTTTATGATGAAACCTTGCGTGCATCACTGCGTAAAGCAGGTTACGTAACCCGTGACTCACGTGAAGTTGAACGTAAGAAAGTCGGCTTACATAAAGCACGTAAACGTCCACAATATTCAAAACGTTAATAAATTCTTTAAGATTTTTCTTAGAGAAAAAAAGCCTCGCCATTTTTAATAATGGCGGGGCTTTTTTTATATTAAAATTAACTGCTGTTGAACTCAGAGCTTATGTTTTTATGTCATTGCGAACGAAGTGAAGCAATCTTGCCGTTAAGAAAGGTCGATCTTAAGAAGCCCATTCCATATTTAATTTACGGTGGTGTACTGCACAATCACGTAGGTAAAGGTTAATCAGCGTTTGGTATACCGGTTTCATTTGCTAAAGACTTAAAATAGTCAACAGAGTCACGATCAAGACGCATCGTAACGGGTTGCTTGAGATACTTTGTATAAGGGTTTTTCTTACCTTTCATTTTCGTTCACTCCAATAGGCTTGCGCCTCATCTTTGTTTGCTTTACCCGCGGAAATAATTCTTATAATCGTTTCCTCTTGTTTGAAGCAATTGCAAATAACAAGCGTATTTAATTTAAAGCTGGTGCCTAACAGAATAAAGCGATCTTCACTTTCAGAATGTTCAGGATCATAAAACTGAATAGCATATTCATCATAAAAAACGCTTTGCGCTTCATTAAAAGAAACACCATGCTTTTTGGTGTTTAGCTTGTCCTTTTCGATATTCCATTCGAACTTTAACTTATCTATATGTACAGTGTACTTACAGAGGTCGATATGCCAAGTTTAGCTGCCGTAACTCTCGAGAACGCATACACGGACGTATGCAGTAGGGCGGCGCACGACACCAAAGCTGAGGCGGGAACCCGGATATTAAAATAGGTAGCCCGGATGAAGCGCAGTGTAATCCGGGGTTCAGGGGGCGTCCCTGAGGGATCCCCTCAAAATTTGCCATTACCGGTCATTGCGAGGAAGGACTGAAAAACAGGCGTTTTTCAGTACTGACGCGGCAATCTGCTTGTGAATATCTCTTCTCCTCCAGACTGCCGCACTTTGTTCGCTGCTAAAGGCTCACTCGCAAGACATACTTTTTTACTGAACATCAGTTTCCAGGATACAGATACGCTTTATATTGAATTCAAAGAAGCAGATGCTGTTGAAACCAGAGATTTAGATCAAAGTACAATTTTAGATCTGGATGCAGAAGAGAATATTATTTCAATTATCATTGAGCATACTAGCAATAGAACGGATGTACACCAGTTGACCTTGTCAGGGATTGCTGCATAAGTCTGTTTTAGGAATTACAAAATATCCCAGCGTTCGGCAAATTGATCCAGTGAGAGCAAGGCTTCCTCTTCGGTGGCCGATTAAATAGATTATGTGTTTATAAATTTAGCAACTTAATTATATTTTAAACAGAGCAGTAGTAATGAAATATATATCTGATAGTAAAGATGAATATCAGGCTGCTGTTTTATATATGATGCAGGGAGAAATAAGCACTTAAGAGTGCCGTAAAACCTGATTCGTTGAGGAATCAAATGAGGTTTGAACAAAGTTAATATAAAAAAAAGCCCCGACCAAAAGGGCGGGGCTTTTTTAAAAAACATAAAAGCCTGTTGAACAGGCTATTTATATTCTATGACTTAGAAGATAACCAAAAGTTGCGCAGTTAAGCGGTCGTCCATACTATCCAATATTTGATTGGCAGCACTTGTTGATGCCAGGTTTGGCGCTTCTGCATTGCGAGCTTCATAGTTTAAAATAAAGCGACTCTTCTTATTAAAGAAGTATTGAACACCTAAAGTAAGTGTCTCAAATTTACGTTCGCCTGTTGAGCTATTTGTTAAACGATTATAAACGTCATAACGTGCATCAAGTTCCCATTTCGGAGTAACTGCATAACCGTAGTGAACATAGTAACCATCCGCTTCGCCTGTAGTTGCAACGTTCCATGATGCTGTCCCTGTTCCAGCATTATTGGCTGAACCCGCAACCGCACCACCATCTGTACCATTAAAGATCATACCGTCAGCTGTAATGTATTCAAACGCTGCACGCTGTTTACCTTTGCGGAACGTTACACCTAAACCAGAACGTTTACGGTCATACTCACCAGCACCACCAGTACCGCCTGCAGCAGTCGTTCCAGTAAGAGTCCGTTTGCCATCTTGGTTCCATGCAAACAGTTTCAGGCCTTGACGACGTCCGCCTTTACCACCATAAACAAGTTCAGATGACCAGTATAGATAGGTCTCTTTGTTATCGTCATTATCGCTACGCGTAATGCCGTTACCGTTACCGTACATCGCAGCATAACTGTGTTCCCAGTTACCTGATTTAAAGGTTTCAAATACCTGGACACCTGTATCACGGAAAGCACTAACAGGGCCATTGGGGTTATTAGCGCATGCGGTATTAGATGCACCACCTGCACATGTACCTGTACCATTACCTGCTGTTGTTGAACCGTCTCCGTCAAAGAAGCGCTCAAGTACCAAGCCATTTACAGCGCCGGTAAAGTTGTTGTAATCAAATACATGAATAGCCTGTAAACCTTCTTCAGAGCCCGGTGTTTTGAAAGTACCAATTCTAAAACGCGCACCTTTAATATGGTTTAAGGTAACGCTCGCGTCGGTAACCTTGACACTACCGCCACCTTGACGGGTAATACCATTATTACCAAACTCTGCAAGAAAGAAGTAATTCACATTACTGTCTAAAGGCATAGCAACACCACGGACACCAACTCGAGCACGTAATACGTTAAAACCTTCTGCTGTTTTTAAGTCCGGACGCATTTGGTTAAAGACAGCTTTTTGTCCGCTAAAAGCACCGGCTTTTAATTTTGTATCGCTTGTTGATGCATATTCAGGTTGAATAAAGCCCCATACTTTTGCGCGTGGAGCCGCACCCGGTTTTTCAGTACCTTGTAGCATTAGCCAGTTAGCGGCATTTGCTGTTGACATTGCCCCACCGAGTAAGGCCGTACATGTTGCAGCTATCGCAACCTTTTTGAAGTTTCTCATTATTGATTCCTCAGTTAGTTATTATAATTTATATTAAGTAAATATGGATTAATTAAGGCTTAATTAAAATGTAACCTTTTTTTACCAGGTCGACAATCCGAACCACACCCGCACTTACTGAAACGGCTTTAGAATTTAAAGCGGGTAGATGGCCTAATTTTTTGCCCATGTTACGTGACGTATTTTCACATGCACTGAACGTTACGCCACTATCAGCTAAAGCACTAATGCGACCTTTGTTAACGTTCTCTGCAAATAATAAGCGTAAGCCTGGCCCAAAGGCAACGATTTCAATATCAACTAAATCTCGGCCATAAGCTTTGACTAGATTATTAGCAACATTTAAAACGAGCGTTTGTTTAAATGGGTTTGGATCGCTAATTTGCAAAACAATTTTTGCATCTGCCATGGATTTTTCTGCAGATATAGCCTGGCTGCTTAAAAATGGCGATGCCATTAACACTAAAAGCATAAATGCTTTTATGAATATTGCTTTCATTTTTATTCCCCTCGGATAGTTTATATTTAAATACGAGTATTCTCGATTTTACTTTTTTTAAAGACTAATACTGTAAATTTTCAGTTTACAACTAGCCCTTAAAGTAAGACGTTAGGTATTGATGGAATATTCCATCACAGAGGAAAAAATATAATTCACTCTTAATTAGAAAGTAGTTATTTACTAATGTTGTTTTATGATTTAAATGTATTTGGAATATTTTGTTATTTTGTTGCGTCTTGTATAGTATGGGCTAGTTTCTTGAATATGAGTTGTAAAGATGAGCCGATTAGAATTTTTTTGTCGAAGCCCTGGTTTTAAAAGACACTTAGAAGAATTACGTCCAAGCTTATATAAGATGGCGTATTCGTGGTGTCACTCAGGTGATATAGCAGATGATCTCGTACAAGAGGCCATTATAAAGGCAATACGTAATGCGAGTTCATTACGCGACAAAAAAGCAAGTAATAGTTGGATGTTTGCGATTCTATTTAACTGTTGGCGAGATCACTTACGGCGACAAAAGCTGACGGAAGATATCGATGACTGTATTTTTACCGATGATAACACGCCCGAATTGATTCAAGAAAGGCAAGATATTTCCAATATAGTTCAAAAGGCAATTGCTATGTTGCCGCAAGGACAGCGTCAGGTTTTATCATTGGTTGTGTTGGAAGGTTTTTCATATATAGAAGTTTCAGAAATTATGCGTATTCCTATTGGTACTGTAATGAGTCGTTTGAATCGAGCAAGAAAAGCACTTGCAGTAGAATTGTTAGATTTAAAAAAGGACTGTATTCTTACACATTGTGCTGAAATAAGAATTGTAAAATAATGAAGGACTATGCCTACACAAAGCAATAAATCTATCAAGGATAGTAAAATAACATGCAATATTCAGATGAACTTTTAAATGCTTTTGTTGATGATCAGCTTGCTAAAAAAGAAAAAGCCGAGTTGCTGGATGCCGTAAGGTATGATCAGGAACTTAGTCAACGTCTTTGCAAGTTACAAAAACTAAACAAGCTGATAGAGCTTGCTTATGAAGGTATAGAAGTACCTGCCCGGAAGCAAGCCGTTGAAAAAAAATATCAGCCAAATAAATTTAAATGGTTTGCGGCTGCATCAATACTATTAGTCATTGGCACAGTGACGGGGTGGTTTTCAAACCAGGCGATAAATAGTAAGAACTTATACGAGATAGCAGAAATCAGGCAAGCGGCTACAGCATCTAATCAGGAAAAGTGGCATCTTATGCTGCATGTCAGTACCGCTAATCCTGTTCGTTTAAATATCGTATTGGATGAAGCCGAATCACTATTAAAGGAATATGCTGCTGCATCAAAAAAGCTTGAGCTGGAAATATTAACCAACAGCGAAGGTTTGGCTCTAGTAACTAATTCAGGTAAAGAATATAACCACCGTTTGCAAAAGCTACAGCAAAAATATCAGAATCTTGTTGTGATGGCCTGCGGGCAAACACTCAAACGGTTTAAGCGTTTAAACGGCAAGCCGGCTGATCTTTTACCTGATACCAATGTTGTTACTTCGGCAATAAGTCAAATAGTAAAACGGCAGAAACAGGGCTGGTCTTATATCAGAATCTAGATTTAATTCTAAAAAGTTATTGTGAGAAATTTCTTTTATTTCACGCAAAGCTCTCTTCCCAATGCCGAGGCGAGAATCCTGACATTAAAATAGGTAGCCCGGATGAAGCGTAGTGTAATCCGGGATTCATAGGGGCGTCCCTGAGGGATCCCCACAAACTTTGCTATTTCCAGTCATTGCGAGGAAGCACTGAAAAACAAGCGTTTTTCAGTACTGACGCGGCAATCTGCTTGTAAATACCTCTTCTCTTTCAGAATGCCGCGCTCACTTTGTTCACTCGTAAAGACAACCTTTTTTACTGAATATCAGTATTTTCATTTAAACTATTGTTTTTGATCGTATTTATAATTTATTTTATGGGGATTCGCGGTCCCCTTCAGCAGAAATTACAGCCTGAAAGCGGCGTTATACGCCGTTTATGTGAAAATTGCGTATAGCCCAGGCCAGGCAAAATGAGATTAAATTCATTATTCCAATTTAGCTACTCTGGAGAGTGGTTGCGCAGGCGAGAATCGAGACGAAATAGAATATGGCAGTTAAGATACACTAGCGCATAGGTGTGTGGTAAAAAATCAACAAATAGGCTTTATAGCTTCAATTCTATGAATATCAAATCGCTAAATCACGGCTTTCTAATGTACTAAACTATTAATGCACCCAATGAAATTCAAAGGCTTAGCTTATTTTGTATCAATTTTGCAACAGAATAAGCATTTCAAACAATTAACAGAAATAAATGTTGCGTGTAAGTCACAAGTTGTTTATAAAGTCATCTGAGTTTACCTAACCTAACTCAAAAAATATAAATTAAAAAACAATTCTCTAATTTTAGGAGTTTCATACAATGAAAAAGACAATTATTGCTCTTGCAACAGCATCAGCTTTAGCTGCACCAATGGCCGCTCAAGCGGGCGCTACAGTATACGGTGCTTTACAAGTTGAAATCGCTAGCGTTGACAACAGCGGCTACGGCGAAAATAACACTGGTGGTAGTCGTACTGGCACAGCTACTGGTCAAACTGCACTAAAAGTTGCTGATAACAAACGTGGTCGTGTTGGTGTTAAAATTTCTGAAGATCTTGGCGGTAGCTTGAAAGGTATTGCTAAATTCGAATGGCAACTAGATACTCCAAACGGAAATGTTACTGATGGCGCTCGTGAAGGTTGGGTTGGTTTAAAAGGCGGTTTCGGTGAAGTTAAAGCCGGCCGTATTAAAACTGCATACAAGTACACGGGTGGTGTTAAATACGATCCTTTCGTGACAACTTACATGGAAGCTCGGAAATCAGGTGGTATGAAAGGCGGCGCATTCGGTCAAAACAGCTTCTGGGATACTTCAGTATCTTATAAGAACAAATTTGGTCCAGTTGCTGTATGGGTAACTTATGGTGCTGACGAAGGTGATGGCACGACTGCTAATCCAGGTAACTCAGGTGATTTATCGTGGTCTGTTAAATACCAGGCTTCAAGCTTTGAAGTATTTGCAGCAGCTAACACTGACGATAGCGCAACAGGTAAAACTGCAAACGACGTAACTAAGATCGGTGGTCAATATAAAATTGGCGCACACAAAATTTCGTTACAGATTGAAGATGTAGATGATACTGCAAACACCGAGATCATGTTCCTTGGTTACCAGATGAAAATGGGTAAAAATACATTAGTAGCACAACTTGGAACAACAGATGCTGATGGTACAGCTTCTGACGTTGATTACCTTGCACTTGGTGTGATTCACGGTTTCAGCAAAACAACTAAGGGCTACTTAGGTTACCGTGATACAGATGGTACTGGAACTAACGATTTATCAGCAGTAAGTGTTGGTTTACGCGTAAGCTTCTAATAGTAAAATATTAGTAGTCTGTAGTACTAAAAACGGGAGCTTCGGCTCCCGTTTTTTTATTCCTTGTTTTTATTACTTGTTATAATTTCAAGTCGTCTGAGTGTTTTGGGAATGCTTTCTTGTTTCCCCTGCGTTTCTATTGGCAGGTTATGTTAATCTAGAGCCAGTACGTGCGATATTAAAGAGTTCCGAATATAGATAAAAAGAGCTAGGCTCCCTTTCAAATTCAATATACTGGAGATATCTTAATGATGCTTTCGTTACACTGTTATAAACGTTTAGTTATTTTTACCAGTATATTAGTTCTTACAGCATGCGGCACGATGAGCGACACTATACGCCTGTATGAAGGGACGAAGTCTGAACAGGAAATTGTTAAATTTATAATTCCGGCAGATCTTGATTTATTAAAACTGGATGACGAAGACTTTAAGAGTTCCCCTAAAATTTCTGATGGGCAATATCAGTTGGAATTATTGCCCGGTAAGCATCGTTTTAAAACTATTTATTCGAGAATTTGGGGCAGTGATGCACTCGGTAGTCTTGTTCAGTCAGATGCTTTTTATTTTGATGTTACAACCAGCGCCGGTAGTGTGTATGAGTTTAAGCATAATGGCCCGATTGATTTATTTGATGCTGACGATTGGTCTGATATCGACGATATTAAAATATGGCTTGAAGAACAAAAAACGGGTCGCAAAATTAAACCGATGAGTGTTTTCGCATACGGTAATATTATTTCACGTTATATTTTGGGTCATGACAGGCCCGCTAAATTTGAAGCTGTTACTGTAAAAGCAATGGCTAAAGATGAGGTTAAGCAGGCTGAGCCAAAAAATAGTAATGCCAAAGAGCTTGATAAACTACAACAAAAAGCAAATGAACAACTTCAATTTTGGTGGAAAATTGCAGATGCAAATCAACGTGATGTCTTTCAGCGTTGGCTTATTACCTTAAAAGAAATAACAACCAGTAAAACAATGGATTCAATGCAACAAAATGCGAGCGATCAATTAAAGTTCTGGTGGAAGTTGGCTGATATGGAGCAACGCAAGTCCTTTTTGCTTTGGGTAAAAAAATAAACGCATTAAAAAAAGAAGCTGATAAATAGTAAAATATTTATGGATATAATAGGATTTGCCCAAGTTATCATCATGAATTATAAAAAATAATAATCAAAATATGATAGTAATAGGCCCTTAAAGAAGTCCATATTAGTTTTTAAACTGATACTTTTAGAATTTATGGGGACAAATCAATCTAAGTGCATTAAACCCATTATTATCTTTTGATCGCATCACGCTGTGCATATGTAACAACTGTTGGTATGACGGTTGAGTTGAAAGACTTTATAGTATTCCCAAAAATGGATGCAGAAGTCCCCGTTTTTTTATGCCTGAAACCAAATAAACAGCGTAGCCCGGATACAGATGTAGCCCGGATGCAGCGTAGCGAAATCCGGGATTAGACGCTCCCCCCTACAAATCATCAGGAAACCGTTTCAGTTATGAAATATTAAAAAGATGCTGTGTATCCTATTCTGCCTAAACAGTGTGGTTATTAATCTGCTCACAAGCACAGTGCCCCCTTAATTCGCACGCAATAAGATTTTTCTTTGTGTGTTGCATTATTCCGTTGCCAGTACAGAAGCTGCTATAATCGAAGGCAATGAATAAACATCCTCAATTTGACAATTAAAAAGATACCCCCATGCCAAATCGCATTCGCGAAATACCTTATAACTATACCTCCTACTCCGACCGTGAAATTGTAATTCGCTTTCTGGGTGAGGAAAGTTGGTTATCTCTTAACAGTTTGCGTGCAGAACGTGTAACAGGGCGTTCGGCGCGGATGTTATTCGAAGTGTTGGGGGATATGTGGGTTGTAACCCGTAATCCGTTTATTCAGGATGATTTATTAAACAACCGTACTCGCCGCAAACAACTTATTGCCGCGTTGTACCATCGCTTAAAACAAATTGAAGACCGTGCCGAAGAGAATGAGATTGCACTTACCCTTGTAAATAAAGCCAAGCAAGCCGTTGAAACCTTTAAACAGTGGTTCCCGGAACAAAATGCTTTACGTAAGAGAGTTAAAGCCAGGTTAAAGCACGCAACTCGTAAAGATAATATCTGTTTTGATGGCTTGTCGCGCGTTTCTCACGTAACCGATGCCTCGGATTGGCGGGTAGAATTTCCATTAGTGGTTATTACGCCTGAAGATGAAGATGAAGTACAAAGAGTGGTTGCTGCTTGCATCGCACTTGGCCTGAGTATTATTCCGCGTGGTGGCGGCACCGGTTATACCGGTGGCGCGGTGCCACTGCAATTGAACAGTGTGGTGATCAATACTGAAAAGCTGGAGGATCTGGCTGAGGTTGAACATAAATTTATCGGTGGTGTAGACCATAAAATTGCAACCATTCGTGCTGGGGCAGGAGTTGTTACTCGCCGCGTATCCGAACGTGCCGAAGCGTCGGGTTTTGTATTCGCGGTTGATCCAACCTCGCAAGATGCATCGTGTATTGGTGGCAATGTAGCAATGAATGCCGGCGGTAAAAAAGCGGTATTGTGGGGAACCACTTTAGATAATTTAATTTCCTGGCGTATGGTGATGCCTGATGGATGCTGGCTGCAAGTCGAACGGATGAATCACAACCTGGGCAAAATTCATGAACAGGAAAATGTCGAGTTTCGTTTAAGCCACTTTAAAGCCGACCGCAGCACTTTTATAGGCGAACCGGAAATATTAACAATACCCGGTAGCCAATTGCGCAAGCAAGGACTGGGTAAAGATGTAACGGATAAATTTTTAGGTGGCCTGCCCGGTATTCAAAAAGAAGGCTGCGACGGGATTATTACCTCGGCTGATTTTATTTTACACGTTATGCCGAAGTTTAAACGTACTGTCTGTCTGGAATTTTATAATACCGATATGCGCACCGCCGTACCCGCAATAGTTGAAACCAAAGATTACATTGACGCCCTCGCCAGTGTACAACTGGCTGGTATGGAACATCTCGATGCGCGTTATGTAAAAGCAGTTAAGTACTCACCCAAAGCACCACGCCGTGAATTACCACAAATGATCTTACTCATTGATGTAGTTAGCGATGAAGAAAACAAAGTTGCCGAAGCGGCATCCGAAGTCGTGCGCCTGGCGAACTTGCGTGGTGCCGAAGGATTTATTGCAGTTAGTGCCGAAGCGCGCAAACAATTTTGGGCTGACCGTAGTCGCACTGCCGCTATTGCCGCACATACCAATGCCTTTAAAATAAATGAAGATGTGGTTATACCACTGCCTCGCTTGGGGGATTACAACGAAGGTATTGAACGTATTAATATCGAGTTATCGATTAAAAATAAACTGGTAATGATCGACGCGGTTTTAGACTATTTAAACTCGGAGATGCCAGAGTTACATCCCAGTGTATTAGGTCAGGCTCGCGGTGATGAGAGTAGTATTGAAGCAACAACGATTATTGCGGCAAAGAAAAACACCGCGGTCAGTCATTTACAGACTGTAAAACGAAACTGGATAACTGTCTTAAGTAATCTGGACGAAGATGCTGAAAATTACCTGGATGCATTCAGAAATGACCTTCGGCCGAACAGTGATACTGAATTAGACCCCACACAAACATTATTTATTCTATTGCAGCGCCGCGACATTCGTATATCGTATCGCGACAGAATTGAAAAACCGTTAAAAGAAATTTTCTCCGGACAGGATTTTGCCGGAGTAAGAAATAAGTTTGATGCATTGCACGCAAAATTGCGCACAAGCCGGTTATTTGTTGCAACACACATGCATGCCGGTGATGGTAATGTACATACGAACATTCCGGTAAACTCTAACGACTATGCCATGATGCAACAGGCTGATGCGATGGTCGATAGAATCATGCATTTAGCTGAAAGTTTAGATGGGGTTATTTCCGGTGAGCATGGTATTGGTATAACCAAGTTACAATACCTGGATGATAAAACCCTCGATGAATTTAAAGCCTATAAAAAAATAGTCGACCCGGATAATGTTTTTAATCCTGGTAAATTGATGAAAGGGGCCAACCTTGATGGTGCCTATACCCCGTCATTAAGACTGCTGGAACAAGAAGCCTTAATTTTAGAAGCCAATGATCTGGACGCGATTAATGCGCAAATAAAAGATTGCTTACGTTGTGGTAAATGTAAACCGGTGTGTAATACACATATTCCACGGGCTAATTTACTCTATTCACCGCGCAATAAAATTCTGGCAACCGGCTTAATCCTGGAAGCGTTCTTATACGAAGAACAAACCCGCCGCGGCATTTCCATTCGTCACTTTGATGAAATGAATGACATAGCGGATCACTGTACGATTTGCCACAAGTGCCTAAGTCCTTGCCCGGTAGATATAGATTTTGGTGAAGTCTCGGTAAATATGCGCACCTTGCTGAAGAATAAAGGCCAAAAAAGCCTGAATATTGGCACCTGGTTGTCAATGCTGTTTTTGAATGTGAATACCCCCTTTGTGATTAAGCTACTGCGCACCATGATGATTCGTTGGGGTTATCAAGCGCAACGTATTGCTTATAAACTGGTACGGATAACTGGCCTGATTAATCGAAAAAGGCAACCTGAAGCAACCACAGGAAAAATGAACGTAACGAGTCAGGTGGTTAACTTTCTGAAAAAGCCAATGCCGAGTAATGTGCCGAAAAAGACCTTCCGCTCAAGTTTGGCCTTAGAAGATAGTAAACAAATTGCTATTCTACGCAATCCGGCTACAACCTCGGTTGAATCGGAAGCGGTTTTTTATTTTCCAGGTTGTGGCTCAGAACGTTTGTTTAGCCAGATTGGTGCGGCAACCCTGGCAGTGCTATATGACCTGAACGTACAAACAATTTTGCCCCCCGGTTACTTATGCTGTGGTTACCCGCAATCTTCCGGTGGTGACGAGAAAAAAGGCAAACAAATTTCAGTAGATAACCAGGTGTTGTTTCATCGTGTAGCGAACACTTTAAATTATCTAGATATTAAAACCGTGCTTGTTTCTTGTGGTACTTGTATGGACCAGTTGATGAAATACAAGTTTGAGAAAATATTCCCTGGTTGTCGCTTACTGGATATCCATGAATTCATTTTAGAAAAAGGTTTGAAGTTAGAAGGTTCTCAAGCAACTCAATATCTTTATCATGATCCTTGCCATACCCCGATGAAAACCTATAACCCGATTCGTGTTGCATCAACACTAATGGGCAAGCCGGTAAAACTTTCGGATAGATGTTGCGGAGAAGCCGGAACGCTGGCGATATCACGACCTGATATTTCAACCCAGATTCGATCCAGAAAAGAACAGGAAATACATGATGGAATAAAATCGTTAGTAGGCCACGAAAAAGCCATCAAGTCTGAAGTTAAAATGCTAACTTCCTGCCCGTCCTGTCAACAAGGCTTGTCTCGCTATGAAGACGAAACCGGCTTAACCACCGAGTATATTGTGGTTGAGTTAGCTAAATATCACTTAGGTGAACAATGGCATAAAGAGTTTTTAAGTAATGTAAGTCAGGGTGGTATTGAACGTATATTGTTGTAGTTTTGTTGCGAGTAACTTTATCTTTACTGGTTGCACTGTACAAAAAATTAATGCTACAACAAGAATAGATTGCCGCGCTATCGCTCGCAATGACTATTTTCCCTTGTCATTGCGAGCGATAGCGCGGCAATCTTACTTCTACTAAAGCAAATCATAGTAAAGATCCTGCCATTCTCTGTTATTAGATTCAATAAGACTTATCTTTTTTTTCCTTGAGCCAGCCTTGATCTGCTTTTCTCTTTCTATTGCGGAGACAGGATCAAAGTAGATTTCATAATAGACAAGACTATTCACATTGTATTTAACCGTAAAACCGGGAACCAATTTATTTTTGTGCTCGTATACTCGACGAATTAAATCATTCGTTATACCTGTATACAAAGCATTATGATTATTGCTCGATAAAATATAAATATAGAATTGCTTTTCCATTTCATGCATCCATGCACTTTCGGTTTTGTGTGTAGCGCACAAGATTGCCGCGTCAGCACTAAAAATTAATCATTTTTAGTGCTTCCTCGCAATGACAGGGGGGAGATAGTCATTGCGAGTGTTAGCGTGGCAATCTAACCCTGTTGTAGCATTAGTTTTTTTGAAAAGTGACACCAATTAAGTCAGTACCTTAACCCCATCCTGTCCACCCAGTAACAATACATCAGCGGGTTTTATTGCAAACAGGCCATTGGTAACAACACCGGTAATGTTATTTAAAATTTGCTCCATTTTTGCCGGTTCCATAATATCCATATTATGCACGTCCAGAATCACATTACCATTATCAGTGGTAAAACCGGTGCGTAAGACAGGCTCACCCCCCAGTTTTACGATTTCACGGGCAACGAAACTTCGCGCCATTGGAATGACTTCGATGGGTAACGGGAATTTACCCAGAACATCCACCAACTTTGAGTCATCTGCAATACAAACGAATTTTTTACTGGCTGCTGCTACAATTTTTTCACGGGTTAAAGCACCACCACCACCTTTTACGAGGTGCAGGTGACGATTCGTTTCATCGGCGCCGTCGATATAAACGGATATCTCGCTTACGTTGTTTAAGTCAAAAACTTCAATGCCGTGGGCTTTGAGTCGATCGGCACTAGCCACCGAGCTGGCAACGGTGCCATCAATTTTGTGTTTAATTTTTGCGAGTTCATCAATAAAAAAATTGGCTGTTGATCCCGTTCCAACACCAATAATTGTCCCTGCCTCTACATATTCAATCGCTGCTTGTGCTACTGCCTGTTTCATTTCATCTTGTGTCATTTTATTATCTCCGCATTATTCGGTATTGGTATCCTAATTGGGGCCTTACACTTAAAAGCAACAAAAACATTGTTCATTAGGAAGAGCGCCATTATAGTAAGCCTTGGCGCTAATGTCCTGTATTGAAGAAGAAATTATGTATAAAGAAATTGTAAAATTGATTGAATTGATTGATCAGGCTGTGGTTTATGAGGTTGCAAGCAAATCACCTCTCGAACAGGCATTAAAATTGTCGCGTCGCCTGGAAAACAACATTTTCCTTAAACGTGAAGATACCCAACAGGTATTCTCGTTTAAATTACGTGGCGCTTATAACAAAATACGCAAATTAAGTGATGCTGAACGCAAACAAGGCGTGATTACGGCATCGGCCGGCAACCATGCACAAGGCGTCGCACTCGCGGCACAAAAATTGAATATATCCGCGGTTATTGTTATGCCAAAGACCACGCCAGAGATTAAAGTGAAGTCAGTACGTGATCTTGGTGGAGAAGTAGTTTTGCATGGCAATACTTATGATGATGCCTATACAAAAGCACTTGAAATAGCGGGGCAACAAGACCGCGTTTTTATTCATCCCTATGATGATCTCGATGTTATTGCCGGCCAGGGCACAATTGCGAAAGAACTATTAGAACAATGCGAAAATATGGATATTGTTTTTATACCCGTGGGTGGAGGCGGTTTAGTGGCAGGCATTTCAGCGTATTTAAAGACTATGAAACCTGACATTAAAATTATTGCAGTAGAACCCGATGATGCGGCCTGTTTTGATGCGGCCATGAAATCAGGCGAACGTACGATGCTCAAGCAAGTTGGAATATTTGCTGATGGTGTGGCGGTGCGCCAAATAGGTGAACAAACATTTGATATAGCAAAGCACTATGTTGATGAAGTTATCACGGTCAATACCGATGAGTTGTGCGCTGCAATCAAGGATATTTTCGATGAGACCCGTGCGATTGCCGAACCCGCTGGCGCCTTGACGGTTGCAGGAATCAAGAAGTACCTGGATAAAAATGAAATCAAATCCAGGAATCTCATCGCAATCGTGAGTGGCGCCAATATTAACTTTGATCGTTTGCGTCATGTTGCCGAGCGCGCAGAAATTGGTGAACATCGAGAGGCCATATTAGCTGTTACCATTCCCGAAAAGCCTGGAAGTTTCAGAGCTTTTTGTAAAATCATTGGTCAGCATGGAATTACCGAGTTTAATTATCGGTTTGCAAGTTCAGAAAAGGCACATATCTTTGTTGGGGTTAAGCTAGAACGAGGTGAAAAGGATAAAATTAAGCTCATTGAATTGTTAAAGTCCAAAGATTACCCTGTTGTTGATATGACAGATAATGAAATGGCAAAAATTCATATTCGCTACATGGTTGGTGGTCATAGCCATATTAGCCCCCAATCTTCTGCTCAATCAGGATCTCCATTATCCTCAAAGCCACATACAACAGAATGTTTGTACCGTTTTCAGTTTCCCGAACGCCCCGGTGCTTTATTACGTTTCCTTGATCATATGGGCGAAGACTGGAATATAAGTCTGTTTCATTATCGAAATCATGGTGCTGCCTATGGAAGAATCCTGGTAGGTATTCAGGTGCCGGATGACCAACAAACGCAATTTGCAGACTTTCTGGCCACAATAAAATACCCATACTGGGATGAATCTGAGAATCCGGCATACGAACTATTTTTAAGTTGAGCTAGCTCCAACGTAATGATAAAGATCTTATGTGAGTACTTATCAAGCAAAAGGTGGGTAAGAGTCTGTCTTATATTCAGGCTGATTATGCTGTTGATTATTGAAAAACTCTATTTTATAGAGATACTAGATAATATTTGCTCGCTACAGCCTATGTTTAATGGTGTTTTTGCCCATTTCACTAGTTAGCCCTATTACAGTCATTCATTTATTTTAGGCAAAAAAAAGCCTGTATTACTACAGGCTTTTATCAACTTAGAAACGCTTATTTACGTTTTGCAGTTGTTTTCTTCTTAGCTGTTTTCTTCTTAGCTGTTTTCTTCTTAGCTGTTTTCTTCTTAGCTGTTTTTTTCTTGGCAGCTGTTTTCTTCTTAGCTACTTTTTTCTTGGCTTTCTTTTTAGCTACTTTTTTCTTGGCTTTCTTTTTAGCTACTTTTTTCTTGGCTTTCTTTTTAGCTACTTTTTTCTTAGCTTTCTTTTTAGCTACTTTTTTCTTGGCTTTCTTTTTAGCTACTTTTTTCTTAGCTACTTTCTTTTTAGCTACTACTTTAGCTTTAGTTGTTTTCTTCTTAGCTACTTTCTTTTTAGCTTTCTTTTTTGCGGCCATTTTTCTATCTCCTAGAGTTTGAGCACTGATTCGAAAGAGAGTATAGCTAAGTTACATTAAAATGCTAGTAATGTTTATAGATTTATGTTGTTAAGCATTGTTATTGTTAGTTTTTGTTGTATTCACACATAAATTTATAAAAAAATTGTTCATAAAATTAATTTTTTACTTAAAAAGTATTTTTTTCAGCGGCAGCTTGATGTAAGTGATCTAAAAAACTTTAGTTTTTGGATTATTTTTAAGTCTGTGACGGATTTTTTTTAGAAAATGTTTAAAAACTTTAGATTTTATTAAATTTATCGCTAAATTTTTCTAAAGTCAGGGGGTAAATATAAATTAAGCGGCTTTAGAAAGTTATTTTGTCTAAGTTTGCGGTTTTTTTTTCACGATAAAACAAAAATTGGACTCAGATAGTATTTTTAGAGTAGAAAATTCTTCATATTTTATAATTTCTTGAATGATCTTTAGATTTTAGAGTTCTAGAAGTCCTGTATAGACGGTATATTATGTCCAAAATACAAAATGCTTTATAAATATATCCTTCATGACGTTTATTTTATCTTTAAGTGCTATCAAAAGGCTGGCATAGACAGAAAATATTGTTTAAAACGCAAAGTGTTTTTGTAAATATTCACTTTATAATGTTATTTTTTGTTTTTAAATGCCATTAAAGCTCGTACAGACAGAATATTGTGTTTAAAACGTAAAATGTTTTGTAAATATTCGTTTCATGTCGTTTAATTTTTGTTTTTCAGTGCTGAATAAAGGCTCTTCAGGCCGAATCGTGTGTTAAAAGTTCAAAATATTATATGAATAGCCTCTTTACTACGTTTTAGTTTTGCTTTTAAGTGCCGCTAAAGCTCGGCAGACAGGATTTTGTGCTTAAAATGTAAAAAGTTTTGTAAATATTTGTTTCATGGCGTGTGATTTTGTTTTTAAGAGCTGAGGTAAGGCTGTTCAGGTCGAATCGTGTGTTAAAAGTTCAAAATATTATATGAATAGCCTCTTTACTACGTTTTAGTTTTGCTTTTAAGTGCCGCTAAAGCTCATATGGATAGAATATTGTGTTCAAAATGTAAAAAATTTTGTAAATATTCGTTTCATGGCGTGTGATTTTGTTTTTAAGAGCTGAGGTGAGGCTGTTCAGGCCGAATCGTGTATTCAAAATCCAAAATACTTTATGAATTTCCTCTTCACAGCGTTTTAGTTTCGCTTTTAAGTGCCGCTAAAGCTCATATAGATAGAATATTGTGTTCAAAACGTAAAAAGTTTTATAAATATTCGTTTCATGGCGTGTGATTTTGTTTTTAAGAGCTGATGAAGGTTATTCAGGTTAGATTGTGCGTTCAAAATCCAAAATATCTTCTTCACAGTGTTTTAGTTTTGTTTTTAAGTGCCGCTAATGCTCTTATAGGCAGAATATTGTAGTCAAAACGTGAAAAATTTTGTAAATATTCATTTCACCAGGTTTGATTTTTGTTTGTTATTCGATATTTTAAAAAGTGTTCGGGATATTTTAATATTTTATGAATTTCAGGATTCTATAATTGTAGTTTGCTAAAAAACACTCTGATCATTAAAGAATATTTATTGTTATAGCGAGATTTAATTAAATTTTGCCGGGATAATTTAATTAAATAGATTGCAGGCTATTATCAATAAAAAAATCTGATTTTTATTAAAAATGTAGTTGTAAGGGCATTAGAAAGGATATGGGCAGTGTATGTTTAAAGTTACTGGTATAAGGTTTTATTTTTTAATGCTGTAGATGGCTTTATCTGTGCTAATGAAGTGCATTGGTACATCCCAATCATTGCGTGTAATGTTTTTTACTTGCTGAAAAGTATATCCAACGCCGATTAAGCGCGGTTTTAACCAATGCGTACGTGTTTTTAAATTGTTAAGGGTGCGATCATAGTAGCCTGCACCCATTCCGATTCGATTTCCTGCTAAATCAAATGCAACCAAAGGTAAAAAGATGCTATCGAGAGCTATTATTTTTTTATTGCGCTGTTTTCTTGTGTGTTCAGGTTCAAAAATGCCGTACTGATTTGGAACCAGCTTTGTAGTCGGTGTAAAAGGGATAAACCACAACGGGTGGTGGTTGCGTGGTTGCAGTACGGGTAAAAAAACGTTTTTGTTGCGTAGCCAACAAGCTTGAATAAAGGGCATTAAACTTAATTCGCCTTCGGTTGCTAAATAACAGGCAATATTTTTACTGTGTTTGAATGTAGTGTGTTGAATCAGTTGTTCAGCAAGTTTTTCGGCTGCAATTTGTTGCTGTTTAAGACTTAAATGCTGTCTTTTAGTACGTATCTCTTTGCGAATGGTTTTATTGTTAGTCATTTTATTTTTTAGCTTTATTTAATCCGGTTGATTCTAAACAACTCGTTTAATAAAAGAAATCAATAAAGCAGCGAGCGATTTCGTTAACATTTCATATTACTATCAAAAATATTAATTAAAAACGAATCGGCCATAGCCGAGAGCTTCTAGCCCACTATATAACCGGGCGCGCACTTTTTTACTGGGTACACGCTATCAAAATTGCCGCGCTACCAGTCGCAATGGCAAATACTGGTTTCAGAATTCGTTTTATCTTAAGCCTGGCCAGAGTGGAGGTTCTGGCTATCTAATATCACGAATGTATTTGAGAGTTACTTGTATTTTAAGTATAGCTAGAAAGTTGCAATTTTAAATGAATAGAGAGGTTCTTCCCCACATGCACCGGTTTGATCTTTGTCTTGAACCAATGGTTCAAGTGGGTGCTTCAGTAAGCTATTAGGCTTCCCGCTACCAGGCGGGCTTGCACACAAACTAGCGTTCACACCCCAGGGTATAAATTACGGCTCAAGAGAACTCGACCAAGTATCGAATGCGGCAGGGAAGAACCATGGTTGTATTTTACTATAAAAAACCACTTTGCGTAGGTTTGATCTTCAAATAATGGACTTGATTTTCCGGGAATACCGATAAGTGTAAACGGTTTCACAGCATAAGAAACGGATAGTAAGATGATATTCCGGGTAAGATTTCTCTTGTGAACAAGTCGGAACGAACAAATATTTGTAGATTGGGTATTTTTACAAGACTATAAAATTAAAATTCCATTTGTTGGCTTTTAAACAAAGCTTGCTCGATTTTTTCTTGTAAGCCTTTAATACGTGTGCCGATTTGGTCGTTGGAAGCACTTTTCGGGCTTTGCTCGCTATTATTGAGTAATTCGTGTGAAATATTAAGTGCAGCCATGACGGCGATTCTGTCTGCGCCAATGACTTTGCCATGGTCACGAATTTCACGCATTTTTTTATCTAAAAAGTCGGCTGAACGGATGAGCGCATGGCGTTCATCGTCGCTACAGGCAATAAGGTATTCTTTATCGAGGATGTTAACGGTTACACCTGGATTTTTTACTTCAGCCATTTTCTAATGCCCTTAATCTGGTAATCATGGACTCAACGCGTGTTTTGGCGAGTTCAGTTTTTTCAATAAGTTGATTGCGCTCTTTGGTTAAGTGAGTTTGGCTACTACGTAAGGTTTTATTTTCGTGTTGAAGCCTGTCGACCGCTTTGATTAGATCATCAACGCGGGCTTCTAGTTTTTTAAGATCCAATTCATCCATCGGTTTATGTTTAACTCTTATATTATTGTGGATTTCTAGTAAATGATATAGGGCAATATAGAGCGAGAGCAAGCAAGGGTCAACGGAAATAAAGCACATTTTTCGCGATATTTTACTGTTAAAGGCTATATCAAGCATTTAGGATCGCGTATTCTATAATTTTGTACAAGTTGAAAGTTATTATATGAATGATTATCCCGATTTTGATGTTGTAAATGATGCGTTAACCCGTATTGAATGTGAGCAAGATGCTGCCGAACAACATGGCCAGTTATGCGCTTTATTATGTTTAGTTGAATCCATAACGCTTGAGCAATGGCTTGTAATTGCCTTGCCAAAGTCTGAAAAAGGCGATGCTTTAGTGGCTGAAACGCGCAGTATATTAACAGAAATATATAATGCCACGCTGGAAACGATTGATGCTGAAGATTTCGGTTTTCAATTGTTATTGCCGGATGATGGTTCAATGCTGTCTACGCGTTTAGAAGCGGTTAGCCATTGGTGCATAGGTTTTTTGATGGGCATTACCCATGCCGGTATCACCGATATTGACAAACTCGCGTCTAATTTACCGGAGATAGTACGGGATTTTGTTGAAATTTCACGTGCTGAGAGCTTTGAAATAGAGAACTCAGAGGAAGATGAAGCATCATTTGTCGAAATTAGTGAATTTGTACGCATGGGAACGTTGTTATTCCGAGTTGAATTCAAGCAATTCGTGGGTCAATTGGCAAAAGCGGATTCAGAAAAGAAGCATTAACGTTTAGGGGCGTAACTTAATTTTAGAGCGAATTTACACTTCGACTTTTCCTGTTTTTGTCATTCCCGTCCCCGTCCCCCGCCTTCGCTGTGGACAGATTTTTCACAGGAATGGGGATATTAGGGTCTAATACTGATTTTTTATGTTTTGTTCACACATTTGTAATGGATAAAATTTTGTTTATGGAGTCGTAGGTTGTTAAAGGTGTATTATATAAAGTATGAATATTAAAGAGTTTGCCCGTCGCCGTAAGCGTTTAATGCAAATGATGGATAAAGATTCCGTTGCTATCTTGCCTGCTGCGCCCATTCGCATGCGTAATCGTGATGTGGAGTATCAATATCGTCCTGATAGCGATTTTTACTATTTAACGGGCTTTGAAGAACCGGAATCAGTGATGGTACTGGTTCCGGGGCGGGAACATGGCGAATATATTTTGTTTTGTCGTGAAAACGACCTTGTTATGGAAACCTGGAATGGGCCGCGTGCCGGTCAGGATGGTGCTATAGAAAATTACGGTGCCGACGATTCTTTTCCTATTGATGATATCGATGATATTTTACCCGGGCTACTCGAGAATAAAGCGCGTGTATTTTACACTATGGGTATCCACCCCGATTTTGACCAGCGTGTTATTGGTTGGGTAAACGGTTTACGTATGCAGTCTCGGGCCGGTATTCACACGCCGGGTGAGTTTGTTGCGGTTGAACACCACTTACATGATATGCGCTTGTATAAAAGTAGTTATGAAATTAATTTGATGCGTAAGGCGGCGAAAATTTCGGCGAAAGCTCATATTCGCGCGATGCAGACTTGTAAGCCAGGAATGAATGAATACCAGATTGAAGCGGAATTACAACATCAGTTTGGAGTGCAGGGTGCACGTTTCCCTGCGTACTCTTCAATTGTTGGCGGTGGTAAAAATAGTTGTATTTTGCATTATGTAGACAACAATGAAGTATTAAATGATGGTGATATTTTATTAATTGATGCGGGCGCCGAGTTAGATTGTTACGCCTCGGATATATCCAGAACGTTTCCCGTGAATGGTACCTTCAGTCCCGAGCAGCGTGCCTTATACCAGCTGGTATTAGATGCTCAATATGCGGCTATCGAACAAGTTCAACCGGGCAATCATTGGAATCAACCCCATGAGGCGGCCGTAAAAGTTTTAACTAAAGGTTTAATCAAACTTGGTTTATTAAAAGGCACTCCAGCCAAAGCAATAAAAGATGAAAGCTACAAAAAGTTTTATATGCATCGTACTGGCCACTGGTTAGGGATGGATGTGCATGATGTAGGTGATTATAAAATTGATGAAGAATGGCGAGTGTTAGAACCCGGTATGGTATTAACGGTTGAGCCAGGCTTATATATAGCACCCATGAAAGGGGTAGCGAAAAAATGGCATAATATTGGGATACGAATTGAAGACGATGTTCTGGTTACCAAAATCGGGCACGATGTTTTGAGTAAGGATGCACCCAAAGAAATTGATGATATTGAAACGTTGATGCAGGCTTGATACGAATTTTTAACAATAGATTAACCACGAAGGGCGTAAAATAATATTTATATATTATGTCATTGCGAGCCAAGTTATATACAAGAGCGTGGCAATCTTATTGAATATACCCCGTATCATCAAGATTGCCGCGCTATCGCTCGCAATGACAGAAGTTATAGTTCTAGAATCTTTTCGTTGTGTACCCAAAGCACTTTGTGGGGCAGGCTCTCCTTCGTGGTTAATTCTTATTTTGATCTTAAGTTAGTAAAGTTTAATGAAAAAACAATCCAAAACAGATTTTGATGTGATCATCGTCGGCGGTGGTCTTGTCGGGGCGAGCCTTGCCTGTGCGTTGGTGTCTGCAAAATTAGATACTGCTTTAAAAATAGCGGTTATCGAAAGTTTTGAGTTTGATGATAAAAAACACCCCAGTTTTGATTCACGAACAGTGGCTTTATCCTATAGCTCAAAAGAAATCTTTAATAGCTTAGGATTATGGAAAGTCATTGAAAATTTAGGCGCTTGCGCGATTAAAGACATTCATATATCTGACCGGGGTCATCTGGGTGTGTCACATTTACGTGCAGCGGAGCAAGACGCCGATGCCTTAGGCTATGTGGTTGAAAACCAATACCTGGGGATGGTACTGCATCAACGGATAAAAGAAACTAACAATATCACTTTGTTCTGCCCGACTACTTTAAAGTCCTTTGAGATCAAAGCCGATTATGCTGAAGTTGAAATCATTCAAAACGATACCGCAAAAAAAATAACCGCTAAGCTACTGGTTGCGGCTGATGGTGGCCAGTCTTTCATACGTGAACAGGCGGAAGTTAAAACCCGCCAACTGGATTACAATCAAACGGCCATTATTACCAATGTGGCGTGTGATCAGCCACATCAAAATATTGCCTATGAGCGTTTTACCGATAGTGGGCCATTAGCTTTACTCCCTTTAAATGATGGTGAAAATGAACAGAATAGATACTCACTGGTTTGGACATTAAAGGATAATCAGGTCGAGCATTATTTAACACTCGACGACGAGGCTTTTTTAGTTGCATTGCAAAATCGCTTTGGAATTCGTGCCGGAAAATTTATTAAAACGGGTGTGCGAGTAAGTTACCCCCTGGCTTATATGCGCACAAAAGAAAGTGTACGGCCACGCATAGCGATTATTGGCAATGCAGCACATACTTTGCATCCGGTTGCCGGACAGGGATTTAATTTAGGTTTACGTGATGTCGCCTCACTGGCACAAATTATTGTGGATGCTGCTAGAGAGAAAAATGATATGGGTGAACTTTATATATTAAAAATGTATGAATCGTGGCGGCAACGGGATTTAGTACAAACGACCTTAAGCACAGATAGTCTGGTACGACTATTTACGACAACTTTTCCTCCCGTTGTGGTTGCCAGAAACATGGCCTTGCTCGCATTCGATATGTTCCCTGGTTTAAAAAAACACATTGGCAGACAAGCAATGGGCTTCGTTGGTAAAGTCACCCGTCTTGCAAGAGGTTTGCCTTTATAATGAGAGCTAAATTAAAGAAGAAAATATGAGCGAGTACGATATAACGATTGTAGGTAATGGAATGGTGGGGGCAACCCTGGCTTGCGCCATTGCCACCAATGTAAACGACCTGACTATTGCGGTTATTGATACTGCAGCGTTAATCAATAAACCGCCTATCAATAGTTTTGACCTGCGGGTGAGCGCGATTACCCGTGCCAGTGAGAACATATATAAAAATATCGGTGCCTGGGAATTGATCGAAAAGACTCGCATCAGCCCTTACCGGGATATGCATGTTTGGGATTCAAAAGGAAATGGCGTAGTACATTTCGATAGTGCCGATCTTGCTGAGCCAACACTCGGGCATATTATTGAAAATAGAGTCATGCTGTACGCACTGCAACAACGCATGCAGGCATTTGCAAATATAACGGTGATCGCGCCGACCCGCTGTAAAAAATTAATTGAAAATGAAGAACAGGTGGTTTTATTGCTGGAAGATGATCAAGTGCTTACAACGTCAGTATTAGTTGGCGCCGATGGCAGTCGCTCATGGGTGCGGCAACAAGCGAATATGATGGTACGAGGTTGGGATTACGATCAGGCTGCATTAGTCGCTTATGTTAAAACCGAAAAACATCATCAGGAAACGGCGTGGCAGCGTTTTATGCCATCGGGTCCGTTAGCCTTTTTACCATTGCAAGACGGATATAGCTCGATTGTCTGGTCGACAACGCCAGAGCATGCCGAACAATTAAAAAACATGGATGAAGCTGAATTCAAAAAAGCTTTATGCATTGCATCCGATAATACTTTGGGCGAAATACTCAGTTGCAGTGACAGAGCTGTTTTCCCGTTACGTTTTTTTGTTGCAGACAATTATATTAAACCGAATTTGGCCCTGGTCGGTGATGCTGCCCATACCGTTCATCCACTTGCAGGGCAGGGGGTTAACCTGGGTCTGGCTGACGCGGCTGCATTAGCGCAAACTATTATCGATGCGCACCAACAAGGTAAAATGATTAATGCGCTGTCGGTATTACGCCAATATGAGCGCTGGCGTAAAGCGGATAACCTTGCCATGATGGTTGCCGTTGATGGTTTTAAACACCTTTTCGGTAGTGAACTGGGTATTGTGCGCGAGTTACGTAACACGGGCATGACTTTAGTGGATAATTTACCCGTAGTTAAAAATACTGTTATTAAACAAGCGATGGGCTTAAGTGGTGATTTGTCCCGTTTTGCGATGTCATAAATAAACTTGTCTCACTAGATCCTCAAGGCATCAATCAAGCCACAGATAGAAAATAGGCCATTGTTCGCAATGACAAACTTTATTGACATAATAAGATAAAATATAATGGACATACTTAATACTCTATCGATACTCATTACGCTTGCTGCATTTTTCAGCTATATCAATTATCGCTATATCAAGCTGCCAACAACTATTGGCATAATGTTAATCGCTTTAATTATGTCTGCACTGCTAATTATTGCAGGTAAGTTAGGTTTACGCGATTTGTTTTTACATGCTGAAAACATTCTACGCGGTATAGACTTCCATCAAACTTTAATGGACGGCATGCTGAGTTTTCTTTTATTCGCAGGTGCATTACATATTAATTTAAATGACCTTGCCAAAGAAAAATGGGTTGTTTTTTCTTTGGCAACTTTTGGTGTTGTAATGTCAACTTTCCTGATTGGTGGTTTAAGTTGGTTAGTTTTTTCAGCCTTTGGTTTAAACATTTCTTATATCTACTGCCTATTGTTTGGCGCATTGATTTCACCCACCGATCCCATTGCGGTAATGGGTATTTTAAAAAAAGCCGGCGCATCTAAAAGTCTGGAGATTAAAATAGCGGGTGAGTCACTATTTAATGATGGTATTGGGGTTGTAATTTTTGTTGTTGTACTGGGTATTGCCATAGGTGGAACCGAACCTACACTTGGAAGTGTGGCCTTATTTTTTGTTCAGGAAGCAATTGGCGGTGTGGTGTTTGGATTAGTTATTGGTTATGCGACGTTCGTGATGTTACGTACAGTGGATAATTATCAAGTTGAAATAATGCTCACCCTGGCATTAGTTATGGGTGGTTATGCTTTGGCGCATGCCATTCATGTTTCCGGACCGATTGCCATGGTGGTTGCCGGTTTACTCATTGGTAACCATGGTCGAGAACATGCTATGAGTGAGGCAACCCGAATACGTCTGGATGATTTCTGGGAATTAGTTGATGAAATTCTTAACGCAGTTCTCTTTGTTATTATCGGTTTAGAAGTATTGGTGCTGTCTTTCAAAGTGGAATACCTTTTGGTTATACTGGCTATTATTCCTTTAGTGCTTGGTGTGCGCTATGTCAGTGTTGCTTTACCGGTGAAGTTACTCAGTCGTTTTAAAAGTTTTAGCCCCAGAGTCGTTGAAATTATGACATGGGGCGGCTTGCGTGGCGGTATTTCAATTGCCCTGGCTTTGTCGTTACCACTTGGGCCTGAGCGAGAAATTATTTTAACCATAACCTATCTAGTGGTTGCCTTTTCTATATTGGTGCAAGGGCTTACTGTTAATCAGGTTGTTAAAGGTAACTTGTCTTTATCCTGAGATAGTGGGTATTGATTTAACTGGTGGGCATGATCTGGCGGTATTAACAGTGTGCTCGAGAGTGCATGTAGTGACAAGACGGGATTTTAATTGCTACAAATAACCTCACTTATACTGGCATGGCTATTCATTGCCAATTCTGCTCGCGTATAGTCATCACTGTCCAGCACGGCACAATAATATAATTCCACTTCAACTTTTTTCTGCGCCATAATTTTTATTAAAGTAAGAATGAAGTTATCATTTTCAATATAAGCTGCAATCCGGTCGGGTTTACCGTTACGAATATAGCGTAAAGCAACGGGTTGGATGGGCTTGTTGGTATTAATGGCGGCTTGAAAGAGGCCAGTATTAAATTTTTTAACGTTCTTGCCTAGCGATGTTGTACCTTCAGGGAATATTACTAGTGAATTTTCTTGCTGTAGAGTCTGGCTGATGGTAATTATGGTTTGGTGGATAATGCGCCGGTCACCGCGTTTAATAAATACTGTTCCGATACTGGAAGATATAAAGCCAATAACAGGCCAATAGCGTAAGGTTGCTTTAGATAAAAATTTCACCGGAGTGACCGCGGCAAGTGCAATAATATCTAAAAATGAAATATGGTTGGCAGTGAATAAGGTCGTTGTCTGTAGCGGGTTGCCAAACTGCTTTATATGTAAACATAGAATAGTCGTTGCGCGAATTGACCACCACTGGCAGGTTTTTTTACCTTTTCTCGTTTGGTGCCACTGGCTCCCGAAAAATACGGGAGCAAAAAAACTGATAACAAAAGCAATAAATATATGGAATGTAAAATGCGAGCCTTTATAAATGATTCGCAGTGGTATATAGAGCATTTGTTAAACTTTATTCTTAATAAAATGCCGGGTGTAACGATTGGTGATCTGGCTGGACTCTAACAATACAAATACATCGGCCACACTAAATGCTGCATCCCAATAAGGGTTTCCACAAATAAGCGCACCTTGTCGTAGATAGCCTTTTAATAAAGTAGGCAGAATCACATCATCTGGCTGCGGCGCATCCAGACACAAGCGTAGCGGTACTAATGGTTGTACGCGTAAACTTTTTGGAGCGTAGTGATGTTGGTAAATATGTTTCATGACACTGGTAATGTATTTGTCACCGTTTGATAAAGGAATACTAGCGCAACCAATAAGGTAGTCGATATTTTTACTAACCACTTCGCCAGCAATTCCATGCCATAACATTGCTAAAACTGCTCCACGCCGATAGGCCGGATGGATACAGGTGCGACCCACTTCCATAAATTTAGCATCTGAGTTTAAAATATTATTCAGATTAAATTCTGTTTCAGAATAAAATATTCCCGTTTCTTTTTTACCAGTGCTATCGAGTAAGCGGGTGGTTGCGACGAGTTCGCTGGTAGTATTATCATATACAACAACGTGTTGACAATGATCATCAAAGCGATCTTTATCCAGACCAGAATCCTCGTTATTAATCTGCGCACCGAACTCTTTTGCAAATACGTTGTAGCGTAGTTGGTAACACAGGTGTTTGGTTAATTCATCGTTAGCAACAAATACACTGTATTTTTCTTGCTTGTTAATTCGATTAACAACATCATATGCTTGAGTAGCCATTTTCACTCTCCAATGGTTGAAATAATTGTTCGCAATATAGGCTTGCGAGGTGACTGAGAAATTAAACTTTTATTACATTTGGATGAAGTTTGTCCTGATTTATTGATTGTTATTCTTCCGAAAAATCAGGCGAGTATTTTGTGGTAATGATACGCAGTCCTGTTAGTACAGAAATAACTGATACATTTACAACCACCTGCGAGATGGTGTAATCGCCATACCATAAACTGATTAATTCGCCAATGAGCACTACTAACGCTGCATCTAAAATAAATGTTACTTTAACCCGGCCAACAGAAAGGTATGACTGGAGTGTTCTAATTAGTTCAAGTGCCGCTAGCATGATAACAACATCTTTAATCATTGCTTCTGCACCATGGGTCCAGTCTGAAATCGCAAATTCAAACAGATGGCGTAATAAATTAGTTACCCCACCAATAATCCATAAGTAAATACAGAGCATCAGAACGCCGACTAACACACCGATGATTTTTGAATGCCATTCATGGTGTAAAATAAAGGTTGAGTAACGTGGAATGTTTTTACTATTTGCGATATCCATTTAAGTATCCTCCATAGAGCAAATAATTAATGTACGCGCAGATGATTGCAATTATATGAATACAGGTTAAATCGTTAATAGATAGATACAAAAGATTAAATATCAGGAAAGAATTTAGTGTGCTTAGTTAAATATGTTTAGAACAAGTGCTGCTGTTAGCAATCCAATACCCGCACCTACTAAAACATCAGATGGGTAATGTAGACCGAGTATCATTCTCGAAATAGCGATTAACCCACTAATGGGTAATAGAATAAGAGTGAATTCCGGATAGTAATAACACACAATTGTACTAAAGCCCACTGCATGTAAGGTATGTCCGGACGGAAAACTAAACTGATCCAGTGGTTGGGTGCCAAGCAGAATAAGCGCATTCGCAACATAAGGACGCGGACGTTCGATACCACGTTTAAGAAGCAGGTAAACCGCTGAGCCAGTTAAGCCCACGATGGTCATTTGTAGTACCACCAGCATTGCCGACATACCGTAGAGTAGAGGCAACAGTATCATCAGCGCATACCAGAACACGCCATTGCCTAAACGCGATATAGTGGAAAAAAATTTATTAATGAGCGTGTAATGGCAGGCGCGATTAAAAAACCCACATAACTTCATATCAACGTTTATTACTTTCTCATACATAATATATCTTCCTATGTTGAAATAACTATGCTGCTATGGATTCAGTTACTTTCTTATCCATATTGATGACATCCAGCATTTCAGACCAATGCAGCAAATTAATTTCACCTGTAGCCGTTTCAACGAGTGCAGTGCAATGTTCTACCCAGTCACCGGTATTGAAATAATCAATACCCTGAAATGTTTGCAATCGCGGGAAATGAATGTGTCCGCAGATCACACCATTTACTTTAAAGTCACGGGCAAAGCCGGAAAGTACGTGTTCGTAAGTTGATACATGTTTCATTGCGTTCTTTAAGTTGTTCTTAATCAAACTAGCCAATGACCAGTATTTCATTCCCAGGGCTCTTTGTACCCGACCGAGGTGATGGTTAATAAACAGTAAAAAGTCATAACCCACATCACCGAGATAATTTAACAAGGGTCCACAATGTGCATGCATCAAAGAATCAATCTGGTCGCCATGCAATACCAGTAACTTTCGTCCATCCATGGTGCTGTGTTTTGCATGAGCTTCTACACGAATATTACCTATACGCTTACCACAAAATAACCGCAGTGCACTATCATGGTTGCCCGGCGTATAAATAACCTTAGTGCCGTTATCTGCTTTATCCTGAATCATTCGCAGAATGCGTGTATGTGTGCTTGGCCAATGTATATTTTTTTTCATTGCCCATAAATCGACAATGTCGCCCACTAAATATAAGTATTCAGATTCGGTGATGGATAAAAATTCCAGCAACGATTCTGCATGGCAATGCTTAGTTCCCAAGTGTGTGTCCGAAATCCATATCGTTCTGAACCTGTATTTATTTTCGTGTAGCTGTAAATCCATACCTCAGTCCTCTGGTTTTTTACTACTACAGTGAATTTAAGACTATCTATGTGACAGGGGGATTTAAATAAATTGAAGGTTTTGTGACAGCAAGCGCTGGTAACGGAGTAGTAAACTGAAAAATACAAGTTGAGCCCGGATTAATACGGTAATTTCCATTGTTTGATTGCGGCGTTTGCAGCGCTAAAGCCTGTATTATAACCATCCAGCAATTTATGTTTATTTTGGCAGAATCGCCCAAGCTTAAAGGTTACTGGTGGATAGACATCGACAATCCGAACATCGTGTGGTGGGTTGTTAATAAGTCTAATTGTATCTTCATGTTGCTGAATACGATGTTGCATTGTGTTGACTAACTCAGGATAGCGCTTTAGGCGCCAGCGGATAAATTGATGACCGAGAGAATCTTTTTTAACGTAGTCAGGATGCCGTGAGCGCACCACCATAATTCGTTTGGCGCCACGTTCAATAGCCTCGGCGACCGGTAAATTGGCTGCGATACCGCCATCAGTCATCTGCAGTCCGTTTACGACAGGGAATCCTTTATATAAAAAAGGCAGTGCCATCGATGCTTTCAACAAAGGCTCAATATTTTCATTGTCAAGTCGGGTATACACGGCTGTGCCTGTGGCGACAGTCGTTGTACAAACGTATAAGGATTTGTCTGTATAACTGGTCGAATTTTTTGATAAATATTCCTGACTAAAAATTGCCTGACATAGCCAGTCGAGATTCAGCAGGTGACGGCCACTAAAAAACTGCCTGAAGTTAATAAATTCACTGCTAGTGGCAAGGTTTAGATAGATATGAATACTTTTGCCGAAATCATGTGCTAAAAATGCAGCTAAATTACTCGCGCCAGCCGATACCCCGATATAATAATCAAAAGGGTTAAAATTATTTTTCAGGAACCCATCCAGTAACCCTGCCGAAAAAACACTACGCATGGCACCACCTTCAACAATAAGAACAGTATTCAATCTATCAGACAAAAGTATAATCCCTTTATGTTTCAGTATAGATTTAGTCTGCATCTACTCTGCGAAATTCCTGCATCGATGGCACATGAGTGAGTGCAATGCTGGTCCACACTGCGATGCTATAATACAACGTCATCCACGGTACTTCGGCCTGCCAGGTTTTCCAGTTACCGATAACAACCCAGCGATAGGATAAATCACGGAAGCCATCAATGAATGATAGCGTGTGGCGATTAGTCTCAATGTCAGTTTGCCAGCGTGCGAAATACATTGGTATGTCAATGGACAACATAAACAACATATAACCAACCGTGCACACCATTAAAATAGTGAAATAATTTTTTTGCTGTTTATTGGAACCGAGATGGAGTTTAAGAAAACAAATTAGCACTAAACCTGCGGATAGAACCCATAACGATTCTTCAATAACATGGCCAAAATTAATCGTCGTGACAACCGCTGACCAGGAAAAAATTTCTGCAATAAAAATCAGCGGTAATAACCAATAAGATAACCGTGTGACTAATACATCATTGCGATGTGCTCCGATAGCTTGTAATAACAGTACCCACTGCGCAATAAAACACAACTCGGCAATTGTCGCAATGGTTCGGCCGACGAGAATGCTGGATAACCAATGGTCAAATAAACTGATTCGTTGTGCATCTATTCGCGGCATCACCGCTCGTATCCCGGTACTCACCACATAGATACCGGCCAGAATAAGGATGCGCCGGGTTAATATATAATCGGCTATTGAAAGATGCGCTTTACGCCGTTGAACGATAATAGCCGAATAAATCCAGGCTAAAATGTTAGCGACGGTGATAATCAACAGAGCTGACCACCAGATAAGAACAGATTGATCCATGTGAAATATTCTTCAGTTCGGGTTGAAAAATTGATATTGACATAATTTAAACTCGAATGTGAATTTTTTTATATTCAGAAAATAGTTAAAGTTGTTTATTAAATTGAATATTAACATTTAATAAATCCGTCACAATTTTGAAGTATAGTCTCCCTGTTAAGTCGTACAGTTAGACTGAGATTTAATATAATTGAAATATAAAAGGTTGTGATATGTCTGAATCGTCAATTCTAAAACGCTTGTCGCAACAGGAAGATCTTAACTTTCTTCTTACCAATAGAATCCCCCGGCGCTACGCCACCCTGTTTATGGGTTGGTTCAGTCGCATAGAAAACCCGCTAATATGCTATTTAACCTTAACTATCTGGAAATTATTCGCCGACGATCTGGATCTAAGCGAGGCTAAAAAAACTAAATTCAGTAGTTTACATGATTGCTTTATCCGCGAGCTAAAACCCGATGCACGTAAAATAAATATAGATCATAAAATTATCGTCAGCCCATGCGATGCCATTATCGGTGCATACGGAAAAATTAATGGCACTGAATTAATTCAGGCGAAAGGCTTCCCCTATACATTGAAAGACCTATTGGTTGATGACCGCCTGGTAGCTAAATATAAAAATGGTTTGTATATCACCCTGCGCCTTAAATCGACAATGTACCACCGTTTTCATGCGCCCTATGCAGGCAAGATCTCGGAAGTCACATATATTTCAGGTGACACCTGGAATGTAAACCCGATAGCACTTAAACGGGTGGAAAAATTATTCTGCAAAAACGAACGTGCAGTGGTCGATATTAAGCTGGAGCATTCAAAAGCATCAATCACTCTGGTGCCGGTAGCCGCGATATTGGTAGCAAGTCTTAAATTTAAGTTTTTAAATGAAACTTTAAGTCTTAAATATAAAGGGCCAAACCGCATTCCGTGTCAGGCTAGCTTTAGTAAAGGCGATGAGTTGGGCTATTTTCAGCATGGTTCAACCGTGATTGTGTTTGCTACCAACGAAGTTGAAATAGCAGAATGGATTCAAGAGGGTAACCAGATTCGAATGGGAGAATCATTATTTACCCATATAGAGTGATTTTCTTCATGTATTTTGCCATTAAAGTATTATAAATCTGTCATCTTTTTGAAATAAACCTCAACTATCATCTGACCAATACAATAGCCAAAATGATACAGGTGATAATATGAATTTTATTGAAGAACTCAAAGAACAACGTTGGGACGACCATCGCTACTATCATCAGAGTCGCATTAATCAATCTTTACATTTTCTGAGTGCAATCTGTTTTTTATTCTCTTACGTTTTTCTGTTTATAAACCCTATTTTAACTGTCATATTCGGCTGGTTATTAGCAATGGGTCTTCGTCAGTCCGGGCACTTCTTTTTTGAACCGCTTGAATACGATGAAGTGAATCAGGTAACGCAGGAACATAAAGAAGCCATCAAAGTAGGCTTTAATTTACAGCGTAAAATCGTCTTGATATCCATTTGGCTGTGCAGTCCTGTTTTAGTATTTTTCTCACCAGACTTGCTTGGCACCGTAGCGCCCTATACAGATACCTATAGTTTTATCTACAACGTCAGTATTCTCTGGATTGCCGTAGGTGCAGCCGGTTTACTGTTTAGAACAATTCACCTGTTCTTTATTAAAGGCGTACAGTCAGGTTTGGTCTGGTTTACTAAAATTATTACAGATCCTTACCATGATATTAAGATTTACCATAAGTCACCTTTACATTTATTCAGAGGTGAGTTGCTTGACCCCATGGATCACGTATTGGGGCACCACGTAGCGGGCCAAACAACAGCGCATTAATTGAATACGACACTACTGAAGTTCTAAAGATTTTTCGGTAAAAAAAAAGAAGGGGGGCAGATGATGGCAAATATCCATTATCAGCCCCTTCTTTATAAGTACAAGTAAACTTATTTAGCTCAAATATAGATTAATAGTTCGTTAAGCGTTGAAATTCACAACCGCCATGCCGATGCTTAGCCACACTCCAACAGTAAAGTAAGGAGTGATCCATACGGCTTCTTTCTTCCATATAGCCCAATCGCTGGTTTGAACACGTCGACTTACTGCATCCTGAATGCCCTCTTCAAGGGTTAGATATTTTATGCCTGTTTTTGAGCCATCTTCTTTTCTCGAAAAATACATTGGGATATCTATAAATAACATGATGTAAGCACTGCCTATGCAACTTAATATACCAATCCCCATTAATACTTTATAAATACCCTCTAGCGTTGTGAAACCGGCAAGAAAACAACCAGCAGCCAATAGAAGCATTAGAACCCAGGCAGATTCCTCCACACCATGCCATAAGTGATTAAGCGTGAGCGCGGCATACCAGCAGCTAATTTGAGCTAAAACAATAATAGGTACTATTACGTAGGATGTGTAAATAATTGTTGATGAATCGAGTAGGATGCCTAGATCATAGATTAAAAGTGCAATTTGAAGACTAAAACATATTTCTGCTATGGTCGCCAATGTTCGTCCAAGAGCGACGGAAGATATAGGTGTGTCAAATAAACAATAACGCTCTAAATCGATTCTTGGATAGAACGAACGAAAAGCGCATACCATCACGTATATTCCAGATAAAATTGGTTGTGAATATGAAAAACCTTGCACATCTGAATGCGTCCATATTGCTGCTAACCAGATAAAGATATTAATTAAGGATGTAAAACATAGGAATTTCCACCAGATATAAGTTTTGTTCATAGTTCTTCGCTCACTAGTTCGTATTAGCCAGAATTGTTTAAATAAATGATGTAGTACAAATGTAATACATTTTGCTAGGGCAAAGTTATCAAAAATTAATGCTCACGTAATACTATTGCAACAATTTAATGATAGTCGATAAAAACTTACTTGCTGTCAAGTTCTGGAAGTAAATATAAATTTATCTACCTTTATTAAAGGAAATGGGTGAGTTTATGAAGTCTAGATACGTCTGGTAATAGTTATTGAAAGCCATAAAAGTATTATTCTGAGAAAATTGATATAGGAAGGCATTCTATAACGGCGGCACTATAAAACGCGCCACAACTCAATCGTTAAATAGCTTACTTTCTGTATTTAGTAGAATAAATAACTATTTGTATCTCAATGGCAGCTCCATACTGATACTGTTGAAAAACTAACTTGAAATCCTCAGGGATCAGAACACAGATATTGCTAATATTAGAGAAATCTGTATTCTGATCTCATATTCGCACTTTTTTCGCTGGGACAACCAACCGTTCCTTTTATTTATGATTGTGGTTACCCCTTAGCAAAACGTTGAAGCTATAGAAAAACCCTAAGTTGACATATCGTTAAATTGTGAGACGATATAAGGGTTTAAAATTATTTATTCTCGACACGATTATTATTTATTGTTTGTTACGCGTTACTGCGTCCTTAAGTACTTGTTTGGGGCTTTTTCTACAGTCTCGTTATGTGTCTGAAATAAAAGTTATAAAAATTTACGATATTTTGAATTGTCAAAATATAATGGAAAAATATGAAAAAATTTCAAACATTAGTTTTTAGTATATTTTCGATTTTTATTTATGCAAATGTAAGTAATGCTTCTCCTTTTGATTTGAATTTATCTGAGCATGCGGAGATCGAGAAATTTATAAATCAAAAAAATATGATAATTCAGAAAAACCCGAACTCAAAAGAATCTGCCAATCAATATATCCTTCGAGGAGATGCTTTATTTTTATTAGGGAAATTCGATGAAGCAGTTAGAGATTATTCATATGCCCTAAAATTGGATGTGAATAAAAATGAGGCATATTTTGGTAAAGGTTTGGCACTTGGCCGGTATGGCAGGATAGAGGAAGGCATAGCAGAGCTAGATGTTTATATAAAGTGGAATCCTAATAGTTCATTGGCTTACACAAAGAGAGGTATTCGCCGGTTGTGGCTAGGAGAACAAGATGAGGCACAGAAAGATTTTGAAAGGGCTTTAGATATTGCTCCTTCAAATGCTGAGGCGCATGATGATTTAGGTGTTATATTTTCACGAAAAAAAATGTATTTTGAGGCTGCAGATCATTTTCTATCAGCCATTGAATATGACCCAACTTATCAAAAAGCATATCATAATTTAGCCTTAATTAGTTTTTTGACAGAGAAAGATGAGTTAGCTTTGGGGTTTGTTAATTCTGCGATTAAGTTAAACCCGAGCTCACGAGATACTTTGTTGTTGAAAAGTCAAATTTTATCTGTTCTTGGTTTTGTCGATGATGCAAAGAAATTACAAGAAGAGGCTGAGTTCTTGCCAGAAGGAAATTGGTCTGAATCCGTGCCAATTCAATAGTGCGAGTTACATTACACATAACACATATGAGCCGCCTTTTCATCAATAGGCAAAATTAAATATTTCAGTTATGTAAATAATCAAATAAAATCGATTAACAAAGCTATCTACTTTGGTCACATATCACTATTAAGTGAAGTCATTTACTGCAAACAGATAGATTTAGAAAAAGTGGGGTTAGATTACAGATATTGCTAATATTAGAGAAATCTGTGTTCTATCCATGAGAGATCCTCACAAAATTAAAAATAAAAACAATCATTTAGATGAAAATACTGATATTCAGTCAAAAAATATGTCTTTGCGATGAACAAAGTAAGCGCGGCAATCTGAAAGAGAAGATATGTTTACAAGCAGATTGTCGCGTCAGTACTGAAAAACGCTTGTTTTTGAGTACTTCCTCGCAATGACCGCTAATGGCTAATTTTTGTGGGGATCCCTCAGGTTCTGCCACCATATACCGTAATAATATATAACGAGACACGGGATCCCGACTAATATAACTGTTAGTTTGAAAATGAACCATAAAAGAGCATGAAATGAAAATAGTAGTTTCATGTGCGCCTATTGAACACGGGGTGGGTGGTATATTGATTGGAGTTATTCAAAGTCGTCGTCAATAATATAATAATCAACGCCAGCCGATGCTGAACAGATACGCGGCTGAGGTTTAATCGTTAGCAGTACTCCAAAAACTGAGGAAATTATGAAATATTTATTTATAGCTATATTGCTCGCACTATCATTGCAAGCTAATGCTGATGGCTTTAGTTCACCTAAAGAAGCAAGAGATTTTGCTGATAAAACAATGGACTTATTCATAAAAAAGAAATTCTCTGAAGGGTTAAATGCAGCAAAAATTTATTGGCCATTACCTTCCATAGAAATTGATGGTTTAGCCAATAAAATAAATCAGCAATGGCCAATTGTTGATCAGCGTTTTGGAAAGGTTACCGGTAAAGAGTTTATTCGTGCAGAAAAAATCGGTAATTCCTTTATACGTTACTTTTATCTTCATAAATTTGAAAACCATGCTATTTACTGGCGTTTTGACTTTTACAAGCCAAAGGATAAATGGAAAATTAATTCAATTGTATTTTTGGATGACCTGGGAGTACTATATGAATAACACTGCTAATAAATTATTAAGACTGATGCCGAAATAGGTGCGGTTAAATTCAATCGTTATATATAAAGAGTGAAAACTCATGGTGCTAGAAGCAGTAACACTTAATATAAAAGTAGGTAAGGCCACTGAGTTTGAAAAATCATTCTCAAAGGCACAAAAAATTATATCTTCAATAAAGGGCTATAAGTCTCATGAGTTACTAAAATGCATTGAAAAAGATAATAATTATATTCTTCTTGTTCAGTGGGAAAATCTAGAAGCTCATACTGTAAATTTCCGAGAGTCCGCGCAATATCAAGAATGGGAAAAATTATTACATCATTTTTATGAGCCATTCCCTGAAGTCAATCACTATAGTATGGTTTGTAATAATCAGGCATAACTGGCTAATCGGAGTAAAGTGAATTTTGATAAATCGAAACAATGTGGGGTTAGGATATAGAGATTGTTAATATTAGAGAAATCTATGTTCTGATGAATCCCCACAAAAATAAAAACGATCAAAAACAATAGTTTAGATAAAAATACTGATATTCAGTCAAAAAGTATGTCTTTGCGAGTGAATAAAGTGAGCGCGACAATCTGAAAGAGAAGAGATATTGACAAGCAGATTGCCGCGTCAGTATTGAAAAACTCTTGTTTTTCTGTACTTCCTCGCAATGACTGTTAATGGCAAATTTTGTTGAGATATCTTAGATTCTGACCCCATATTCGCAGCGTTAGTCCTATATGCTTAAAATTGAGAACTTAAAAAATGAAAAGCCAAGATTCCACTATTGTATTTAACAAAAAAAATGCTTCTTCATATGATAATCAAAGAGCTAAATTAGCACCTATTAAAGATGCTCTTCATTTGTGTATACGAATGAAGTTTTCAAAATTACCTGTTAATGCACGAATTCTTTGTGTCGGTGTAGGAACAGGATCAGAGTTGATTTACCTTGCCCAAGCATTTCCTGAATGGCATTTCACTGTTGTAGAGTCTGCGTCAGAAATGTTGAAAATTTGCCGCCAGCGGGCGGAAGAGTGTGGCATAGTGTCACGTTGTACCTTCCATGAAGGATATATTGATTCACTCCTCGACTCTGGCTTTTTTGATGCAGCTACTAGTATATTAGTTTCTCATTTTATTGTTGAATCAGAAAAACGAAGTAAATTTTTTGCTGAAATTGCGGCCCGACTTCGGCCGGGAGCTTGCTTGATCAACGCTGATTTGGCTTCTGATATGACCACTGTAGATTATCAAAACATTTTAGATGTTTGGATAAATATGCATGAATACGCTGAGATGCCAGCAAATGTTGATGCTTTTGGTCGTAATGTTGCTTTACTTCCAACAGATAAAGTAGAGTCAATTATTAAATCAAGTGGCTTTGATTCTCCCGTACTATTTTTCCAAACTTTATTTATTCATGCTTGGTTCTCTAAGGTTAGTTCTTGATGAGCACATCTGGTTACAGGCCTAATAAAAATATTAAGCCACTCGCCGTCACTCATTGGACGCGCTACTGCGTTATTAGTACGTTATGCATTTCAGAGACATTTATGACAGAAATTGAGGCTCTTGAGTGGGTGGATTGATTATCTAGATTCCAAAAATATTCCGTACCTGGTATGCGGAGGACTCGCTGCTATTGCTTATGGCTCAGAACGCGCTTTAAATGACATTGATCTTTACGTTCCTGGGTCTAGGTATCAGGCGGTAGTGAATTTTGGTGATAATTTTATTACATATGGTACAGGTCGCCTACATGATAACCACTGGAATGTAGATTATGTTCAGTTTATTTATAAAGAGCAAAAGATTGAAGTTGCTAGCAATAAAAACATTCAGATTTTTGATGCAGTAAGGTAAGGGTGGCATAAAATCGAATTAGATTTTAATGAATATAGTAATATTTTTATTTTCGGTAAAACTGTACGTGTAAGATCTAAAGATATTAATTGATTATAAAAACAAGTTAAATCGTGAAGTTGATAGAATAGAAGTTGAATATATAAAAAATACATAAGGTGTTCGAGTCAGACATTGCAAAAAGGCGCGCCGCTTCTCAACTTATTCGTTAAGAGCCAAAAAATGTGAGTCAACGTGGAGGAATATAAAGTGGCATGGATTTACTTAATTATTGTGGGCCTGTTTGAATGTGGATGGGCAATAGGGTTGAAATACACGGATGGCTTCACCAAGATTTGGCCCTCAGTATTTACTATAGTCGCAATGATTGTGAGTTTTCAACTTCTCGCCTTAGCTATGAAAACAATTCCTGTTGGTACGGCTTACGCAATATGGACAGGTATCGGTACAGTAGGAGTAGCTGTTCTTGGTATGGCGTTATTTGGAGAGTCCAAAGATATTGCTAGAATATTGTGTATAGTTTTAATTGTTGCCGGTATTATTGGCCTTAAAGTGTTTTCAGGGCAAGATGCTTCATAGCAAACCGTTCGTGTCGATGCCGGTGACAATATTTTCTTTCCTGTTGCTTGGTGGCAGCGCGGCACAATTAAATGTTGGGTGAAAAATAAATAGTGACAAGTTAAAATGGGAACGCATGAATTAAATCAAGTACGTGAGATTATACTCGCTCTTCCAGAGGTTACTGAAAAACCGAGTCCAGGAGGAGGGATTTGTTTTTTTACACTGAATAAAAAAACTATTTGCTATTATCACGACAATCACCATGCTGGCCGTGTTTCATTGTGGTGTCCAGCGTATTCGGATCTCAAGGAAGATTTAGTTCGTAATAAACCAGAGCAATTTTTTCAACCACAAACAAGCTCAGCAGGACACTTTAGTGAATGGTTAGGAATATATCTTGATTCTACGGGCGAAAATTCAGTAAATTGGAATCTAGTATCGAAAATTTTAGAAGATGCTTTTCGAAAAGTTGCCCCTAAAAGCTTAATAAATAATTTAAATAAGTAGGTAACAATGTCATCTTACAAAATGTTCCGGGTCGAATTCAAAAAATGGGGTCCAAAAAGTAGAGCCAGACCCTGGGGGATCTCTCAGGGTTAGAACACTGATATTGTAAGAGTTTCTTGCTCTTTCGTACCTGTTTACGTTCAGTTTTCTTTGCGAGTTTACTTTAACACTGGAATTATGGTCGTTGCGCCCTTATATAGACATTGAGTGCAGTAATCAATAAGGGAGGTTTCGCATGGAAATCAAACGTTCAAGTTTCATCACCGGTGAGGTGATAGAAAACAAAGCATGGACAGATCGACTTTATTCGTTAAAAATTCGTGCCAATCAAATGCCCTTCAAAGCGGGTCAGTTTATTCGTTTGCAACTTACTGTTGATGGGGAAGTTGTTACCAAACCTTATTCGTTGGTAAATTCGCCCGAAGAAGCAGATATTGAAGTTTTTTTTAACACTGTAGATAATGGACGCCTATCCAATTCCATGGCCGCCCTCCAATCTGGCGACACGATAGAAGTGTCACAACCCGCAAACGGCTTCTTTGTACTGGATACCCTTCCTGATAGTAAACATTTATGGATGTTTGCGACGAGCACCGGGCTTGGACCTTATATTTCGATTCTTAAAACTGCTGAGCTATGGCAACGTTTTGAAAAAATCGTGCTGGTACAAGGTGTGCCATTGCTTGATGAGCTAGCTTATACAGACATAATCGCGACATGGCAGCAGGAATATCCGCAACAATTTCGATTCGTCTCCTGTGTTACACGTGAACAAAACCCGACAGGCTTGCAGGGCCGAGTGACGGACCTGCTTGGCAAAGATATTTTGGAAAAACATGTGGGTCTTGAGATTAATCCAGACAACAGCCATATCATGCTGTGCGGAAATCATAATATGATTGATGATATGAAAACGTTATTGGGCGAGCGCGGTATGAGCAAACATCTTCGTCATAAACCGGGACACTTTACTACTGAACAATACTTCTAACGAGATGATAACAGTAGAACATTAACCGCCCTGATAACTGGAAATAATAATTATTTGTGATAATTTATTTTTTTATTCTGCTACTAAATATTTCATCTGCTGGCATTAAATAAAATATCTCTATTGAGTTATTAAAATGCCTAAGAATGTAATCTGATAGTGGATTCTATTTAAAATAGAGAGCTTGAAATAATTCTAAAAAATAAATCAAGGTGTTCGCCTTGCTCTTTCAAACGCGCTACCGTCACTCGTTGATTAAATGACGAGAAAAGGTTGATGCGCAGGTCTTGCCTTATCTATCAGGTGAATTATACATGTGAAATAAATTGCCTGCTCATGATGGTTTTATGCAAGAATAAGCGTGACTAGAATTATTTAGGTGCGTATCTGTTCATATTGTTCAGTTCTGTTTTTTACTTTCCGGTAGAAAAATTCTCAAAATATTTCGACGAAGGATATCAAATGAAAATATGTGGTGTTAATCTTGTGGGCAACGATGCCGATATATGTTTGCTATTTTTAGAAAATAAGCAGTTTACTTTGCGAGAATGCAGAGTGCGCAGGCTAACGTTGCCGAAAGATCATACGCGTGAAGACCTTCAGGAGTTTCAATTTGCATTTGCCAAGCTAATGGAAGACTACATGGTCACTAAGATCGCCATAAGAGAGCGTATGCGTAAGGGAAAGTTCGCTGGTGGCGCAATTAGCTTTAAATTAGAGGCGGCTATTCAACTTATTAAAAATATCGATGTCGTTGTGTTATCACCTGCACAAATTAAATCCGCACTAACTGAAAACAAGATGGCTATATCATTTGAAAACACCGGATTAAAGGCATTTCAAAAAGATGCCTTTACAGTGGCTTACGCCGCGCATATGATAAAATAAAGTTCTGATTATGTATTACGGGTGTAGACAGCTGATATAACACTAATCATATTGGATAGGCGGTAAAATGGTGAGCCTGGGAGAAGATGTCTTTGAAACATTGATTCCGAACAATCATGAAAGACCAACGCTCATTAAATAATATTAAAATGGATTATATGATGTGTGTATTTTCAAGCTAACAACAATTCTCAATAGGGATAGTTGCTATGTCACCTGACACAATACTTTTCGACATTAATGAAACGGTTCTCGACCTCGTCTCATTGAAGCCAAAGTTCAAAGCAGTTTTCGGTGATGAAGGTGTTACTGCAACATGGTTCTCTATGCTTTTACATACCTCAACTGTTTGTATATTAACGAATGTAAAAACTGACTTCGCTACTTTAGCAGGCACCACGCTAGACGCAATTGCTGCACGCCGAGGTGTCGAACTCTCTGATGAAATGCGCACTGATATTCTTAGCAGTTTTGCCAGCTTACCTCCACATGCAGATATAAAATCCGCACTCACCCAATTACGATCTGCAGGTTATCGCACAGTAGCTTTTTCTAATTCTTCACTTAACCTGATAACAACTCAGATCAAAAATGCAGGCTTAACAGATTATTTCGATGATATCGTCTCAGTCGAAGAAACTGGAAGTTTTAAGCCAGATCCCAAGGTCTATGAGTTTGTCGCCAAGCGCATCAATCGACCAATCGAAGAGTTACGTCTCGTCGCTACACATGATTGGGACACGCATGGCGCATTATCTGCAGGTATGCATGCGGCGTACATCGACCGCTCCGGTGTACCCTATCATCCTCAGTATCGTCAACCTGATGTCTATGCAACAACCATGGGCGATGTCGTTGAGTTAATTCTTGCAAGGGACTGCGAAAAGTAGTGTTATATAATTCAGAATATGAAAAATACAGACTTCCAATCTGTTATTAGGAGTAGTCATACCATGATGATGTCCAGTTCAGTTCAAGAATCGTTTCGTAGCGTTGAGCACTATCCGCAAAATCTACTCCGAATAGATGATGACGGGGTGCAAGTATCTGTAACTTACAAAAAAGTTTGGAATGATGGCTTTGGAGCCAGAGGCTGGAAGTTGAATGCCACAATCGGTGATCCTGAAATCATTGCCAGTACACGGGAGACAGGCCAGAAAATTAATACTTCGGTATTTATTCACGACATCCTGGATCATTTTCTCTCGGGTTTTGGTGTAAGCGGCCATCGAAGCGAAGCGATGGCTCTTATTCAGCTATCAAAACGTACCGGCTCTAACCCGGAACCTGATTATGAACAGATGGTAAGAGAAGATATTTTGAATGGTCGAGTAAATGGCGAGACGCTAATGAACTTTTTACCTGCCGAACTTTATAGCCTTGTTCCCGAGAACTCAACAATGACAGATAGGGAGACAATTGTTTTCCTGCGTGAGCAGATAGGAGAAGAACGTTTAATAAAATCGCTAGTGAATAATTTTTTCAGGCTTGGCAAGAAAGGTGAAAAACATGCAGGCAAAAGCTGGAAGACACTAGGATTAGATACAAATAAGAGAACAGAAATTGGTCTTGCCTTACAAAAGCTACTTGGAGTAGTTGATCAAACAGTGGAGGAATTGGAGCTCGATGAGCTTCATGGAATGTTCAGTATTAATAACACGTCTGTAACGTTTAACATATCAGAAGGTAGCATCATTAATTCAATTGAAGGTTACCGAGTATCCGTTGCCTAATAATTTAAGTATAAGCAATTTTTGATTTTCATCTCGGTTATAGGGGTGCCCTTGAATGTCGGCTTTCAATAATACTTACAGATTATAAGTCTGAGTTGAATGAGAGCTTCTTTTAGGACTTTGCTTATTGAAAACATTATCTCAACAAATGTTTCTGTTGGGAGGTTGCCGTACCATAAAGTAAAATTGGTAAAGTGTATAAAAAGCATCAATCCGACAGCTCGATACTGCGGTTTCAACCGGTCAATGCAGATATTTAAAATAGAAGATTCTACATGTTGAATAATTGTTATTGGATAGATTTTACTTTAGTGTATAAATTAACAGCTAGTAATATTCTCGAATGACTATAATTAGGTAAAAACTAGTTATGAATAACATCTTTCTTATAGGATTCATTATTATTCACCTTTCATTGTTTGGGTGCTCTACCTCTACAAATGAAAACGATTTAATTCGACAGCAACGCATTAAAGAAAGCCCTCAATGGAATGGGGATACATTTAAAAACCCAGAACGGGTTCCTGAAGTTGAAGTGGTAGCAAGTTTGAAGATGTTCTGGAATTATTTCTTCAGTAAACCAGAAGAATTTATACCTAGTCCGTCACTACCAGTGGAGCCATTTGATATTTCCCAATGGAATGGAACACGAGACATACAATTCGTTTGGCTGGGTCATACAACCTTCCTAATTAAGATTGGTGACAAATTGATCTTAACTGATCCTATGTTCTCACAACGTGCAGGCTCCTTTGGTTGGTTGAGTCCTTTGCGATATTCTAAAACACTCGCTTCAACGGACAATCTTCCTGAGATCGATGTTGTATTGATTACACATAATCACCCCGACCACCTGGATGAGGATTCTATTAAGGCGCTTATACTTAAGACTAAGCACTTCATCACACCTCTGGCAGTAGGAAAAATATTAGAAGAATGGGGTGTATCTCATAAAAAGATAACCGAACTCGACTGGTGGCAAAAAAAAGTTATTGGAGGTTTAACGATTACTGCCGCTCCAGCCAAACATACTTCTGAGCGAGGACTTTTTGATAAAAACAAAACTCTTTGGGCCTCATATGCTATTAAAGGAAAGAAACAGAACCTATACCTTAGTGGTGATTCTGGTTGGTTTAAAGGTCTTTATGAAATAGGCAAACGACTGGGGCCATTCGATGTGACCTTTTTTGAGATTGGAGCCTATAGTAATTTGAAAGGTCAGATGGAGGTTCATTATTCTCCCGAGCAGGCAATCAAAGCACATCAGGCTGTAAGGGGTAAACTGATAGTACCAAGCGGCTGGGGCACTTTTGATCTAGGGCTATTCCCTTGGTACGAACCAATTGAACGGTTTTTGATTGCAGCAAAACAAGTTGGTGTAGATTGTCTTACACCTAAAATTGGAGAGGTCGTCAATCCTAGAAAGGTGAGTGGTAATAAGGCATGGTGGAAACCATTTATAAAAAAAATCCGTGAACAAGCAGAGTTGAATGTCTGCTTCTGACTGCGGTTTCAACCGGTCAACGCAACACAGAGGGGACTTTGCCTAATAGATATTTTGTTTCAACGACTGCTTCCCTGACAAGCGGAAGTCGCCTTCGATAAAGTCGAAAAATTGCTCTAAAATCACTCATTTGGCTGTTCAATACTGAAAGCGGTCTTTAGGTTATGTAGAGCGATCTGCTACAAAGGCTACGTTTCAGTCTGTTAGAACAAACTAATATAGAAGAATAAAATATGCATAGCAGTCATTAAGAAAACGGGGTTTTTCTTTAAGTTTTTTTACATGTTAAGTGAACGTGTTTATCTAAAATAATTTGATTGAGCTATCAAATCCTTGTTTTAACTTAGTTTTAAGTCGCAGCCGAGATGGATATTTGGTAATGTCGTATGTAATTAGAAAAGTATTAGGCAGATTCTGCTTAAATCCGGAATAATACAGAATCTGTCTAAATCACTGTTAAGCGATCAAAGGGATCACAGAATTTGCACCCGTTAGCGAAAATATTAGTAGGGATAGGCGCGGTTGTCGCTGCTGATAAATTGATTGATTTTTTATTTGGAAAAAATAAGATCTTTATCAGTTATTACTACAACAAAGACAAAACGCTAAAGCGTTTGCTAAATGCATGGAGCAATAACGACAAGTTCAATATTGATTTTGAAGATACTTCAGCAGATGTATCTCTTGATACAGAAACAGATGAAGAACTAGGTAAGGAACTAACAAAACGAATAAAGAATTCTGACATAGTTCTTGTTCTTATTGGCAATAAAACCCATTCGAGAAAATGGGTTAAGTACGAGATAAAAGAGGCTATACGTTTACATAAGCCGATTGTAGCAGTAAAGCAGAGTCGTAATCATATATCTCCAACAGAGCTAAAAGGTATTGGCGCCAACTGGGTATATGGTTTTCGTGCTAAGAAAGTAAGTGATGCAATAAATAATTGCATATAAATTTTAACCTAATGGCTCGCAGGAAAAGTTAATGGATGAAGAACAATATATTGCGGAAAGAGTTGATGATCAAATTGTTTGGTATGACCGAAAAAGCCAGAGTGCACAATGTTGGTTTAAATGGCTTAGAGGTATTGAAATACTATCTGCCGCTGCAATCCCATTAATTGCAGGCTTCGCAAAAGAACCATTTCCTGTGACTTTGGTGTTAGGGATTCTGGGGGCTTTAATTGCAGTAATATCCTCACTTGTAGCCTTGAATCAACTTCAAGAAAACTGGACAGAATATAGAACGACTTGCGAGTCGCTAAAACACGAAAAATTTCTATTTCTAACGAAAGCTGAGCCATATCACGAAGAAGGCCCCTTTCAATTTTTTGTACAACGAGTAGAAAGTATGATTTCTAAGGAAAATAGCGCATGGTCTCAGTACACACAGGCTGCACTAGAAAAAACAAAAACTGAGCAAGGTGCTTAATATGGCTAACGGATTATTATCTGGTTTAGGTATAAAAAGAAAAATATTCGTTAGCTATCACCACAATGCTGATAGGTCATATTATGACGCTTTCATATATGCTTTTTCGAATACATACGATGTGATTCAGGACAACTCAGTTGAGCGAGCTGTAGATAGCTCTAATACAGATTATGTTATACGTAGAATACGTGAAAATCACATCACTGGTAGCTCTTGTACAATTGTTCTTTGTGGCGCTCAAACGCCATGGAGAAAGTTTGTGGACTGGGAAATCAAAGCAACACTAGACAAGCAGCATGGCTTAATAGGGGTAAATTTGCCGTCAAATCCATTGAACACTAACAATTATTATATTGTCCCGGATAGGCTGAACGACAATATTCAATCTGGATATGCAGTGTGGATAGATTGGGCGGCATTCACACAAAACTTACAAAGTGTGAAGCAATACATAGAGTTAGCAAACTCTAAGCCTTCTTACCTAATAAACAATAACAGTGTGTTAAGGCAAAGAAATGGATAAGCGCTTAACAAATGCGTCAATTAGGACGCTCGCATGCTCGTGCCTATTACGCAGATGTTAGAGCTAGAACAACAATAATGAATATAGCAACACTAAGCAAACATTTACCATTAGTTATTAATTATATACAAACTCCTCCCGGTGATTGTTTGCTTGAAGTTGTTCACTTAGTAGAGTCATCCAGATATCACCTGACAAATCTTAACGAGCTAATTGTGGGTAATGGGAATGCACCAATTAACTTTATACCTGGAGTTGATTTTAGAGGTGAAGTATTAAATGAACATTGGAGAGTAATGGCCTCTTGGATTGAGTTAGAAGCATTTCTAAATGCCGCAAAACGTTGTCTTGATCGTTCATGGTGCTGCTTGGGCGAGCAACTTGGAGAAGATGCAAAAAATATACGGACACTAGGCAAAGCAGTTCACAGCTCAAATAAAATAATAAAAAAAGAAGAAGTGAAAGAGATATTAAATAATTCCAAGTATTTTCAATTATTAATAGATGCATGGGAGAATTGGGGGGCGGAATTAGCTGATTTAAGAAATTATGTCGAGCATGATGCTCCGTTAGGTGGCAGAGCATTTGGGTACACCCAAGTAACTCCTGATGGACAAATAATTAAAATAATGATTCCTGACATAATACCGTCTAGATCTGAATCAACGCCAAAACGAGAATTTACTTACAATGAGCAGAAAACTGCTGAAGTCTATGGCCAAAAGATAATTAACGAACTAGATGTGCTAGTAAATAACCTCTTATCTATTGGCGATGATCTAAAATATTATGAACACTTTCAGCTCTAAAAAGGAATAACGAGATACGGGGTCTCGTTAATACAACTGTTAGGCTTAAATTAAAGGGATTAAACAAATGGAGAATAAAATATCAGGTTGTTGCCACTGTGGACTAATTGGTTTCGAAATAAACAATAACCCGAAGTTTACAGTAAATTGCCATTGTGATGATTGTAAAAGGCGAAATGGCAGTGCGTTCTCAACGTATGCAGCCGTCAATGAAAGCGACTTGGTATTTACAAAAGGTGAGAATCATCTTAAAAAATACAAAGTCGAAAATTCTGGTGAAAAATATTTTTGCAAAGAATGTGGGTCACAAATTTACAACAAGAATTATCGAATTCCTGGCCTATATTTGATGTTTTGCGGCGCGCTCGATCAGCCATCTAACTTTACACCTGCATTTAATGTGTTTTGTTCGAGTAAACTCAGTTGGGTTGATGATATTAGTAAAATAAAAAGTTTTCAGGAATCAATTCAAAAATGACATTTCTCAGTAAAATATCGCCTATAAGGCGCTCGTTCGGATGCAAACTATGCTGTGCTTCGTTTGCACCGCACAGCTTGGTCGTTAGGCTATTAAAAAATGAGTATCATTGAGATTCTTACACTATTCGGAATTATGGTTGCGCTTGCTGCGTTGCCAAGTGCAAGTGTTGCTTTAGTTATTACGCGTTCAGCTACATTGGGTGTGGCCAATGGTGTCGCAGCAACTGCCGGCATCATACTAGGTGATTTGATATTTATCTTACTTGCTGTCTTTGGCTTATCTATTGTTGCCGAAACAATGGGCAGTTTATTTATGGTTATCAAGTATCTTGGAGCTACATATCTTCTTTGGCTGGGGTATACACTAATCACTTCCAAAAGCACGACCGCAATAACAATCGATAAGACTGTAAAAAACCAAAATCTAATTACAAGCTTCATTGCAGGTTTTATTCTGACACTTGGGGATGTTAAAGCAATTGTTTTTTACGCAAGTTTATTACCACTATTTATTAATCTTTCTACACTCCAAACATCAGATGTTCTAATTTTAATATCTGTTATGGTCGTCAGCCTCGGTAGCGTAAAAATCCTATATGCATTTTCAGCAGTTAAAGTGGTTGCCTTTGCAAAAGATAAAAAATTTGGTAACGCGGCTAAAAAAACAGTAGGTGGTTTTTTGTTGGGCGCTGGGGGCTATTTAATTGTCAAAGCCTAACAAATCATTCAACTTGACCGTTTTATACGCCGCGCCGCTTCGCTCTGTATAAAACGGCCAGTTAATTCAAACGTTGGGATGAAATAAAATATGGTAAATGATTTAAGCAAAGCGTCAAGAGAAGAGCTTGGAGAGCTTTTTCCCATTATTCTTTCTGATCACAACCCTGAGTGGGCCAATTTGTTTCTTCAAGAAAAGAATTACCTTGTTTCAAAATTAGGGGATAATATCGTTCTTAGAGTCGAACATATCGGGAGTACGGCAGTTCCAGATCTTATCTCTAAACCAACAATTGATTTGCTAATGGAAATACCGAACGATAACAAAATAAGAGAGAAAATCAAAAATACACTTGTTCCACCAGAATATAATTTTATGCATGATCAAGTTGACCATCTTATGTTTGTTAAAGGTTATACTCCAAAGGGTTTCGAAGGTCAGTGTTATCATATTCACATAGATTCGATGAAAAATGAAAAACTATGGGATAGAATTTATTTTAGAGATTATTTGATTTCAAATCCTTCAATAGCTAGCGAATACTCAAAATTAAAACAAAAACTTTCGTTGAAGTATAAAAATGACAGAGAGGCGTACACAGAAGGCAAAACTAGCTTTATACATGAAGTTACTTCGGATGCTAGAAAACATCATTTAAACAATTTAAACACCCAACAATAATTCAGACGGATGGCACTCGCTGATGTAGGCGTTCAATGTCCGTATATGGACTCCACCTATTTTACAACGTAAATTTTGCATAAAATGTAAACTGCTTGCGTATATACGGCTTCTTGTTGAGGAAGCTACCCTCTAGCCTTCGATGTTTGCGCACCTACCATCCTCATCGCTTTCGTAGCCTCGATCGGCTTGCGGACATTACAGGTTTTTGGCAGGTTGGTCTTACCGTTTATGCTACGTTATCGTTGTAGAATGCTTATGTTATATTTCTAATCATTTGCTGATGAAAATTTATTAAATCAACTAACCAGCAATACAGGCTCGTATGATTTTCCGGTGGCTAATAATGCCCAGGCCGTTCTGACGGTCTTATTGGCCAAGGCAATACACGCTCGTTTAACGCCTGCTCGTTTTACCAACTCGAGTAACCATGCCTGTTTTACCGTTTGGGGTTCGCTGGGTAATCGAGAAATAACAGAGAGTGCTCCCTGGTAAAGCGCGGCCCTTAATACTTTATTCCCTCCTTGCTTGTCGATTCCTCTCATGTATGTTTTACCCCCTGAACTGTGTTGTTTCGGGGTCAAACCAATATAAACCGAAGCTTGCCGACCATTTTTGAATTCTTTGCCATCACCAATGCTTGTATATAACATGGCGGCACATACATTCCCGATACCCTCTAGATCCATTAACCTCTTGCAGGGCTCTAACTGATGAACAAGTGCTGCTCTGAATTTTTCAGCTTCTTTTAATTGAGCAACGGTCAATTTATAGCGCTCCCATAATAACTGCAGCGTATTTTTGAGACACTGAGGTAAACGTGTATCGGCATCATCAAGTACGATAATCATGGTTTCTCTTAAACTTTTTCGGCCCCTATTCATGATTATTCCATACTCGTATAGGTAGGCGCGGATATGATTATTTAATGCCGTGAATTCTTTGTCTAAATACTTACGGCTTGTTTCTAATGTCTGCAACGATTGTTGCTCTTCGTCTTTTATTTGGCTGAATATCATTCCATATTGTGTTGCTGCAATGGCGATAGCCAGTGCATCATTGGCATCCGTTTTATGGCCTTGCAGGAATGCTTTAACTTTTTTGGGGCTAATGATCCTAACATCATGCCCATGTTTTTGGGCTAGCCTTGCCCAGTAATGACATGCACCGCATCCTTCCATCGCCACAATGGAAGAACTTGATTTAGCTAATAACTCTTTTAGTTTGTTAGGGCTAATGGCCTTATTTGATGTTAATTCACCATGCTTATCAATTTTACAAGCTTGCATGACATTTTTTGCTAAATCGATACCGATTACGTTAGAATTTTGCATTGTATGGACTCCTTTGTTTTCGTCGACACCAGCCTAGTGAGTTAGGGTGGTGGAGTCCATACATCGCTTTCAAGAATACATACATATTATAAGCTTCAGTCGAATGACTGCTTCTGGGTGAAGTCTCCCTAATGAAGATATTAGCTAGATGACTGCTTCCGCTGATCAGCGGAAGTGTCCTCAGATATAATCGAAAAATTCATATAAAAGCACTACTTCGACGGATCAATACTGAAAGCAGTCATCAGGTTATGTATAGTAACAGTCAACAACCGACCCAGGCTGTGTGAAAACTAAAATCGAGTTATAATAAGCCATTCCAACTGACAGGTGACTCCATGAGCAGATTCATCGAAGGCGAAACCCGAACGCAAGCAACCTTATTCCCTGAGCAATTAGACGATTACGTTACCGAAGAAAATGCCGTACGTGTCATCGATGTCTTTATCGATGGGCTTAATCTTTCAGGTCTCGGTTTTAAAACTGAACCTGCGGATACCGGACGACCAGCCTATCATCCATCGACTATGCTCAAACTATTTATATATGGTTATCTAAATCGTATACAGTCATCCCGTCGCCTGGAACGCGAATCGAGTCGTAATGTAGAGCTGATGTGGTTACTGGGTCGATTGATGCCCGACTTCAAAACCATTGCCGATTTTAGAAAAAATTATACCAAAGCCATCACACAGGTCTGCCGAGAGTTTGTATTAATTTGCCGTAAACTGAACTTGTTTGCAGAATCTTTAGTCGCGATCGATGGTAGTAAATTCAAGGCGGTGAATAATCGCAACCGGAATTTTACTCAAGCCAAGATCAAGCTCAGACTGAAACAAATTGATGAAAGTATTGCACGCTATCTTGGACAAATTGCCACTGAGGATCGTGTGGAACGGGCAACCTCAAAAAATAAAGTAGAACGGATAGAAACAAAGATCGGTAAGCTCAGAAAAGAAATCGATCAGCTAAATAAAATCCAGACCGAACTCAATGACGTACCTGATAAGCAAATATCCTTAACCGATCCCGATCCCGATGCCCGCTCGATGGCGACCAGTGGCCGCGGCACGGGAATGGTCGCGCACAGCTAGCCAATATGGCAACGCAGGCTAAAGCCATCTTGATGGTCGATGACTTAAGCGTTGTCGCCGACCGTGGATATTTTAGTGGTGAAGAAATCAAAGCCTGTGAAGAATCGGGGATCACTACGTATCTTCCAAAACCACAAACATCGGGTAGTCAGGCAAAAGGGTATTTTGGCAAACGGGATTTTATTTACCACTGTGAAGATGATGAATACGAATGCCCTGCAGGCAGTCGAGCAATCTACCGATTCAGTCGAGAAGAAAGAGGTAAAACAGTAAAACGTTACTGGTCATCTGACTGTATTCGTTGTGCCATGAAACCCGAATGTACTCCCAGCGACTACCGTCGCATCAGTCGCTGGGAACATGAAGCCATAGTGGATCGGTTGGATGCCAGAATGGAACGCAATCCTGAGATGATGAAAGTAAGACGCTCCACAGTGGAGCATCCGTTTGGAACGATCAAAGCCTGGATGGGATCAACCCACTTCCAGATGAAAACGATTAATCGTGTGAGTGCGGAAATGAGCCTTCATGTTCTGGCATATAATCTGAAGCGGGTGATAAATATAATGGGACCCCGTCAGTTAATGAAGGCGATGTGGGCGTAGTCCCTCTCGTTGTTTTTTACGGCTAAACATAGCGGTCAATAGCGACAATTTAAAGACAACGAAAAAAAATGTTGTGGTTACATCTCTAACATCTCATCGCCACGAGAGCAGTCATACTCGTTGATAGTGTGATTTATTGAATCAACTTGATCTATCGTTGAGTTTTCACACAGCCTGGACCCAAAGCGGCCGTTCGTCAGAGAGTCACGTTTTTGTAAGCGTAGTCTCCGCCTAATTTCGGCCAATTAGTAAAAGGCTTAGTTTTAATAAAATGCTTAACCAGTATATCGAGATTATTGTTGATCAAGATCATATCGACATGTGTTATTTGGGAGTAAATATATACTCGCAGGGGCATTCGGTCAAAAGCTCTAACTTAGCAACCAAGGAGAAGGACGATGTCTGACTTAAATAAGAAAAAGCTTGCTATTGCGTTTGAAAGCGAAAAGCTGACCTATAGTAAATTTGATGTTGATTTATATAACACAGGCATTACTCAAATTTTAAGTGTGGCTGCGAGTAGAGGTCATAACCTGTATCATTTTTGCATGTCCGATCTATACTGGCACAATGAAGAGGCGTATGCTCGGGCTTCAGTATTAAAATTACCAAAAGCGTGGCAAGGCGAGCCGATTACGGCTCATCAATATCTAAAAGAAGTTTCGCACCTCCCATTGAAACTTTCGGACCTAGATCTCTGTTTTGCGCGTGGAGATGATATTCGTGATGAACAAACCCCAAATCTTGACGTGTTACAGACAATCGATACTCGTGGTGCATTATTCGAAAGTCTGGGCGCGACTTTATCTACTGCCGATAAATACGAGCTAATACGGCGGCTTCCTGATATTCCCAGTCCGGCTACTTATACTGCGTCTTCGATGACGGAAGCGCGGAGAGCGATAAACAACATCTCAAGCGATCATGGATATTTCGTCTTGAAGGACCGATATGGTTACGGTGGGGGTCAAGTCCATCGTTTGCGGTTTGAAGATCCTGAACTCGACAGATTGGTTAAGATGTACTTATCAAAATACGATCAAATTATCATTCAGGAGTATTGCCCCGAAATCAAAAATGGTGACTTGGTCATTACCTTTTTTGATGGCAAGCTGATTGCTCCATTGTTGAGAAAACCTGCCTATAGTGAATGGAAAACAAACTTGAGTTTTGGTAGCAATCAAATAGTGCATGTTCTTACTCATGAGCAAGAACATACTGCTAGAAAAGTTATAAATGCTTTTCCCGAGATACGTTTCGCGTCAGTCGATATGCTGACCACAGGCAAAGTACTTGAGATAAATTCGTTTCCTGGCGGGGTGGGACTCTATGAAAATTATGGTATATCGATCGGCGCCATTATTATGGATAAGCTGGAAGCAGAGTTATTTGGTGAAAGTCTGCCGCCAACCGAGATATCTGCACCTACGGTTGAACAGGGCATAGCACCGTGGAGCGATATCTATTCTCTGTATAAAGACTACGATTCAGATATTGAAGTACTGGATGTGTTTTGCGACGAATTGCACAATATGCCAATTGAGGATCTAATTGATTTTACCCCACGCTCGCACGATTATATTCTTTCAATTCCTCACTCTGGCATACTTATCCCGGCTCATTTTGCAAATAGGTTTGACCTTAGCAGCAAATGTATAAAAGAAATAGATTTACTAAGCGACGTGCTCTATGAAGGACTGGATGGTTTGCAGATTGTATGTCGTCTTGCACCTTTCTTTATTGACATGAACCGACCTAAAAAAAGTGATGACACCAAAGACCTGCCTTATCATCTTAAAAATACAGCAACTGAGTATTATACAGTCGACGATGAGCTGTTATTAAAGCAGCCTTACTCAATAAAAGAGCGTGAGTACGTTGAAAGCTTTTTTGATCTTTACCACGCGATAATTGAATATCTGGCACAAAACATGATTAAAGAAAGAGGATATGCGTTAATTATAGATGCGCACTCTATGTCATCTGTCGGATGGGGCAGAGTATTTGATAAAGGCGAGGAGAGGAGCAATTTTGTAGTGGGAACACTAGATGACGAATCTGCAGATTCAGAGATTATTCAATCATTCTGCGATGGCATAAAGAGCGCCGCAGGCAGGTATAATTTAAATTTGACTCATGCAAAAAACGAACCATATTCAGGTGGATTTATTACAAGAACACATCATGATCCTAAAAATATGATTCATGTAATCCAACTTGAAGTGACTATGGGCACATATATGTATGAAGCAGATGAGTCAGACAGCACCAAACGCTATGCATTAAAACAACCACGACTGAAAATAGTACAAGACATAGTCAAACATGCGATTGAATCGGCAAGTATTACGGCAAAGAGGATACATAATCACTTAACATAGTGTTTTGGATGCAAAGACGATTTCCTATAATTTTTGGCGCAAAAAGAATTTCCAGAATTAAAATCTGTGAATGTCCGTATATGGACTCCACCTATTTTACAACATTAATTTCACATAAAATGTAAACTGCTTACGTATATACGGCTTCTTGTTGAGGGTGCTACCCTCTAGCCTTTGATGTTTGCGCACCTACCAT
>Ga0316206_1000332_pt1 | contig 72994 bp, 66 predicted proteins | sample 6monthpyrite_MG_FD_204942 | JGI IMG/M metagenome (GOLD analysis project Ga0316206, IMG submission 204942) | Microbial mat bacterial communities from mineral coupon in-situ incubated in ocean water Damariscotta River, Maine, United States -... | ecosystem: Environmental > Aquatic > Marine >...
GTCGCATCTTTTTTGTTTATAATAGACTGATATTTTTCATAATGCTCTAACGCGGGTTCTAGCTCATATAAATACAAATCGAGTAGAATACCCATATTCAAGTGTGCAATGGCATAATCTGAATCAACTTCCAGCGCCTTAGTATACATTTTTTGTGCCGTACTAAAATCCCCCTCTAAACGCGCAATTACCCCCAGATGGTTGTATGAAACCGCATTTTTTGGGCCGAGCTCAATGGATTTTTCCAGACTCTTCTGTGCTGCACCCCGGTCTTTGAGCCTCAGCTGTTGTAAACCCATATTGGTATACGCCGGTGCAAATTCAGGAAATGCCTGAATAGATTGCTCAAAAAATTTAATGGCCTGTTTTGACTGGCCTTTTTGCGCCGCCTTTAAACCATCAATATAAGGTTTCGGTACTTTATTCCAGGCGTCATCTTCTTTAGGCGTTGCACCGCTACTGCCCGCATCGCCACCACCGGTTGTCGCACAGGCGCTAAGTACCAGCAGCATAACCATGCTGTAAGCTATAAATTTAATTCGTAATAAGAACATAAGGCTCTATCTTTTCAAACTTGGCATAACGAACAGGCTGAATATCTTTTAGCACCGCTATACTTTTCTTAATCCATTCGTCATATATATTCTGACTGGTACGTTTCGCATTAATGCTGTGTATATCAACTGATTTTTCTTCAAACGGATAGGCCTGCTCTTCAAGCAATACTTCATATTGCTCAAGCTCATCTGCAGATAAACCTTTTGGTCGCTGAGACTCCATCAACGAATGTGCTAGATGGTTATAAACTTCACCCATTTGATACGTTGAAGCCGTAGAAAACTCTGCCACTTTATATGACATAACTTTTTTTAGTGAGCCAATCACCGACTCCATTCGTTGCTTTTTAATTTTTAAATTTTTCTTCAGCGGAACACTTAGCTTAACCTGTTGATACGACAAGATAACAGGTTGCGCCAATTCAAAAGTGGCCTGCGCAGCAAGATACCGGCTTCGATCGGTGCGTTGTTTTCCGCCTTTCTTTTCCGCAACAATTAATTTATTCAGCCACTGGTTTCGCTGCTTAACAGACTTTTGGTTTTTATAATAATCACTAACCCGACTATAGGCCTCAATATTTTGTGAAAATGGCTTCGGATATTTCGCAATGTATTTCAGATACAGGCCATTTGCCTTTGATCTTTGCCCTGCCTTTTCGTACATTTCCGCAGATTGCCAGATCAACTTACGCTTATCTTCTGGTGTTTTAGCAAAACCCGCGAGTACATTAAGTTCTTTTGCTGCTTTATCAAAGTTACCCATTTGCGTATAAACAACAACCAGTTTGCCGCTGATACCCTGGGCAAACTGTTTGCCAAGCGCAGGTACACGACGCATATTCTCAAGTATAACGCCAGATGTTTTCCAGTCTTTCATCCCTATATAAAGTGCCGCTGCATCATATTCAGCAGTAGCCCTAATGTTTGATGATGGCGCCACTTTTCCTACCCGCATAAAGTGAAATGCCGCCAACTTATTATCACCCTTCGCCTTGTAAAACTCTGCCTGTTTATAAATGCTGGCCGCCAGTTTATCAATTAACTCTTTTCTGAGTTTTACATCTGCCTTTGACTTTTTAGGCACTCGACCGATCGCAACAACATATGCTTTTTCTGCTTCACTGAATTTGGCCAGCTCATATTGTGCATGCGCATAAACAATAGCGGCGGTGCGCTGTAAATTTACCTGCTTAATATTTATATTATCCAGTATACGTTTTGAAAACTCAGCTGCCTCAGGATATCTTTTAGCCTGTAATAAATTTTCAGCCGTTTTTGTAACGACCGCTGGCGTATGTTTATCATTTGGAAATTTATTACTAAAACGAATTGCACTACTTAAAGATTGCTGTTGTAGCTGGGCTAACTGTTGTGGCTGTTGTTTAGGTATTTTTAGCAACACGCCATAAGTTAGCAGTGCAGCATAGCCGGCTTCTGCACTTCTTTTATTTAATGGATATTTATAAGCAGATTTTTCATACTCAGCCAGGGCTTTTGGATAAAGTTTTGCATCGAACAATGCTTCTGCATATAAGAAATTCATATTCGCCGCCTCTTTTTCCAGCGGGAATGAACGCAGAAATTTTTCATACCATGAAGCAGCAACTTTGAAATCTTTTTGTTTTTTAGACTTTCTGGCCAGCGCATGAAAATGCAGGGAAAGCTCCTGTATGTGCTTAATTAAAACCGGCTTAATCTTATTCTGATCTTCAACCTTTTGAAGCTTCCAGTAAGGTGTGCCAACATTATAGTTTTTGACATATAAAATCTTACTATCCAGAACCTTATTATTGATTTTTCCATCAATATAGGCTTTTAAAGCCAGCGAATGAAAAGATGGAGACTGCACACTTTGCGGGTATTTTTTGGTGTAAGCCATGAACGTATCTGCTGCATCATTATAACGCTCTTTCTTTACATACAACTTACCCAACTGCTCATAAATTAGCGGCAAATAAAGTTTAGCTTCACGCCCTTTAAATACGGGATCTATACTTTTATAGCCATCAAGATATGACAGGGAGAGACTCGTCACACGCAACGAATCAACAATAAAATCTTTTTCTGAATTGCCTAATGTTTCCAGAATACCATACTGATCTATTTTCTTTTCAGCTTCTTTAATATCAAGTAATGACAGATAAGTTTGCAGTGTCTGCTCATAATGAGACTGCTTAAACTGCGACCAACCCAGTTTATATAAGGCTTTTTCATACAACGGTGATTGCTGGTAGTTAGTGACTATAGCCGCGTAAGCCTGTTCAGCCTGTTTAAACTGTAAATTTACAAATAATATCTCACCACGACGAAACTGCACTTCATCAATATGGCGCGAGTTCGGGTAGTCTTTAACAATGACATCCATGGCCACCATGGCCTTGTCCATTTCACCGACCAAAGAGTATGCCTTGGCTAACTGGTAATATATTAAATCATTTTTTTCATGACCCGGATAGGTTCTGAGATACGTATTATAATGTTCGATGGAAGACAATTTTATCGCCTGAATCGCCGCTGCATCTGCACCACCCCCGACACCAGCAACACCGTGACGCTCTTCTTCACTAATCTCCAGTTCAAGGTCAGCGACACGTCTTAAGGCTTCGCCATAATGGGTTTTAAATTCTGTTTTTTGCAGATAAGTCTGGTATTGCTCAATAGCATGTAATCGCTCGGGCGTTACCGTACTTGCTAACGGGTAATCAATCGGGCTGGTTGCCAGATCCTCTACCGTAATATCTTTTTTAATTTCATTTCCACAGGCCGTAATAAACAAAAATGGCACAAGATAAAGAACTTTAAATGGTGCGCAATTCATCGTTGACGCTCCATTAATGAGTCATATAATCGAGCTTTGGCATACAGCGCACGGTCATGATAAAGCTTTATCTGGTTACGATGCAGACGCAATTGCTCCAGCGCCATCACGCGCAATTTACTCTCCTGTTCAGTAATGGCCCGATCAATTCTTTTCTTTAATGAGTTTATCTGTGATTCTTTATTTTCAATACGTGCATTAAAATTAGCAAATTCAAATGGCGCAGTTTTCCAGGCTGTTTCTAAAGATTCCATGCTTTTATTCATATCCGTTGTAACTTTATTTAGCTGCTGGAGCTCTCGTTTTATCGCCCAGACTCTTACCGGATAATCAGTTTCCACTTCCCACTGTAATCGACCTTTTAATAAAAGATATTTTTCCCGCGCTTCAGCTGCGCCTTCTTCACTGGAATTTTTTAACTGGTTAAATCTCTTTTCGTTATTTTTTAATAACTGTAATTTTTCTACTTCAGCTGCTGTTGCCAGCTTTAACACATCTTCTGAGGTTTCTATCTGTTGAATTTTCCTGGATAGTTGTTCCCGCTTTTGCATCAGCACTTTAACTTTATTTAAACTTTCATCACCCATTGTTTTCGTTAATTTATTTTTATAAATTTTACGCTTTTCTTTTAAAATCATTTGCAGTGCCGGGATATTGTTTTCCCAGTGATTCAACATGTATTTTAGATGTAAAATTTCCAGATACGATTTTGCCTCGTATTGAAACTCATTCGAAGATAAAAAGGGTAATAGATACTGGGTTAATAATGGATCAAGATTTTTAATCACATTAACTGCAGAGGTGATCTCCTTTCCGAGACTGCCGGGATTTAGCTGTCCAATAAATTGGGGGCTGTTTATAAAACCTACCAGCTGCTCAGTTTCATTAAGCTGGAATTTATAACTATCTATCGCCAGTCCATAATGGTGCAGTGCCTGATCCCTTAGCCCCATTTTTTCAAATGCATAAGGAATTGAAATAAATGCTTCCTGCACAGCCAAATCTGATTCAGTCTGACTCGATGCCAGATGCATCCAGGGAATAACTGCTTCCTGAAATTTGTTTTCACGGTAATGCGCCCAGCCTACACCGAGCAATGCCTTATTTGTTTCAATGCCTTTTAATCTAATTCTGTTGAAATGCTCAATCGATAAATCTGAATAGCCATCTCGCATAGATACATAGGCCAATGCCAGATTGGCTTTATCTCTCAATATTAATTTTTCGGGATGCACCGAATCGCTCGAGGCAAGCTCATCTAAAATATCAAAGCCCTGCTCTACATGCCCTTCTTCCTGGCGCTGAATTAAACGGCTGGCGGTATTAAATTTTGCGTAATCTTTCCAGACCGATTCCGATGAAAAATAATCGAAGGTTTTTTGCGCCTGCTCAAAATCTTCATTGAGCAAAAAAATTGAATTCATTAAAAATAATTTTTCTTCATCACTTTCAGGCTGTAGACCATCTTTAATATTGATAAATTGCTCTTCAGCCTGAGGGTATAGTCCGTCATAATAATGATTTTTACCCAGTAAAAAATGCGCCTGATCTATTATTGCTAAAGGTATTTCCAGCTCTTTCTCCTGCAACAAGCGCTGAAACACCTTTGAAGACTGTTTGTGTAAATCGTATGAAAGATAAAGCCCGCCGAGCAACAACGCTGGATTGTTATCATCTGAGGCAATGCGCTGATAATGTTCTGCGACTAACAGCTCTGTTATGGCTGAAAAATGCTTTTGCTGAAAAAAATGATATAACGAAACGCCGTAGGCCAGATCCTGAACCTTATGCGTAGACTTGCTGTCCGCACTTACACCGCCGCCATAAACGCAAACAAATGAAATGCATACAATCAGAAAAATTTTGATAGGCTGTCGATACCACATAAAAGTTTATTGTCGAGTTATTCCCAGACCTTAACTTCAAAATCCGGCTGTTCCTTACTGCTATCACCCGTTATCTTTAACTCTATGTACTTTGCGTACCCGGACTTCTCTATTTTTTTTGTAGTGCCTCGTTTAAAGTCACGATCACTCGGCCCTTTACCAATAAAGAAAGCGGTTAACTCATGCTCACCTGACGTGAGATTTCCAATATACAATCGCTGAACACCGCCCCTTTTTAAGGCCTTTATTTCGCGCTCAGTGTACAGATAATTACTTACAATTTTATCATCCAGTTTCAGTTGCACTGAATCCAGCTTAAATAACTCATCCACATCGAGTGATAAAAATACGCTTATCTGTGTATTCGCAGAGAACAATAAATCCTCTTCCAATATAAACAGATCTCTATTCAGCTCAATAACTTCATTTTTTAAACTCTGAATATCCTGCTGAACACCCTGCGATGTTTCAGGTTGCGAGGCTTCAGCCTTATCAACCACAGACTTTTCATCCTCTGCATAGGCCGCAGTATTAACGATAAAAACGAAAAATAGAAATAATCTAATAAAAACTTTCAATGCGCAAACCTTCATACTATTTAGACACTATATAATGCAACAAAAAACTTTCTAACGATAAATTGTTTAGCAAGCCACTCACCCAAACGAAGCATATTCTTACGTTTCAATACTTTAACCCGGATTTTATACCGTATATCTGTATTAAGATAAGAAAAAACGGGTTTTTACAATTCTTTATTATATTTACATGAAGTAGTTCACTAAACGAGGCGATTTCTTTGCTTAAAATATACCAACGTGGTTTGCTATGGCCACAAGTAGTACTTCAAACAAATTCGAGTAGTACTTCAGATCTACTTCGTAAAAAATAATTGATAAATGAAACAGGTGTTTAGTATAGCCCAGTAATGGGTGCGTATTAAATGCAAGAATATTAATTTCTTTAAAGCGTACTGTAATGTGTAGGAGAAACGCGTGCCATTAACTCAACAAAACCTGAGCCAGTCAATATTATCTTTGCTGGCACATGCAGGACGACTATCTATAATTTTACCATTGCTGGTGGGCAATCTGGCGCAGGCTGCAACTGCAGAACTTGACCAGGCCCGTCGCATACATGACCGCCTTGCGGGTGTCCCCCCCACAAACACCAAACTCTTTGAGATGGAAACACTCATTGTTGACGGCAATGGGACCCCGGCATCACTTGAGGCTGCTGCGGCAATCGCCATGGAAAACCCGGCCTTTTATAACGTAACACTTAAGAATTTCGCAGCGCCATGGACCAACGAAGATCAATCAGTATTTGTTCGCCTTAATGACTACACCGCCACAGTTGTCGGTATGATTCGTGATGATATTGATTTTCGCGAAGTGTTATCAGGGGACATTATTTACACCGCTAACGGCACAGCGTCACCGGATTACTCGCATACTAGCAATGCACACTATGAAGCACTGGAAGACATGGGGCCTGTAGCCGGCGACCTTTCTGATGACACCATTTTAGTAAAGACCGAACAATCCTCTATTCCCGGCGGTTTACCCGCAGAAGCAACAGCCGGTGTTATGACTACCCGCGCAGCTGCACAGGCTTTTTTCTCTGACGGCACCAACCGCGCCATGTTCCGTTTTACCCTTATGAATCACCTGTGTACAGACCTTGAACCGCTGAAAGATGTGAGTCGTGTGCCCGATCGTGTACGTCAGGACGTTTCACGCAGCCCCGGTGGCGATAGCCGTATATACATGTTCAGCTGTGTTGGCTGCCATGCAGGTATGGACGGTCTGGGCGGCGCATTTGCCAAATATAACTACAATACGGAGTCAGGTCGCATCGATTACGCACGAACTGATGCAGCCGCTTTAAGTGATACTTCGCTCAATGGCTTTGCCGCTGATGGAATTAGCAGCAAGTACCATAACAATGCGGACAACTTCAAATCTGGGTATGTCGCTACCGGTGATAGCTGGGTTAACTACTGGCGCAACGGCCAAAATAAATTACTTGGGTGGAGCAGCGTACCTGTAGCAGGCATCACCATTGATTCCCGTGGTCATGCCAATGGTAATGGCGCGAAATCAATGGGCGCTGAACTTGCTAACAGCCGTGCATTCGCCAGTTGCCAGGTTAAAAAAGCCTTTAAAGCGGTATGTCTTCGCGACTCCGATGGCTATGCAGCTGACAGGGCGCGAGTTGACAGCATAACAACTGATTTCATGGGCAATAATTACAATATGAAATCTGTATTTGGAAAAGTTGCTGCTTACTGCAGCCAGTAAACCTTACTATCGTAATAATCAGGTAAAACATAAGCTATTGAGAGTAAATAGTGATGAATAAATTTGGAGAAAAATCAGAATGAAACACGAGCAGCATTATTCAGCACCATTTGCTCTATCTTCGCGTGTAGCGCACCCCGTGCGCGCATTGTTACGCAGTATGACTATAGTAACTGCAATAAGCGTTTTAGTCGCTTGTGGCAATAGCACCGAAGTAGAACCTAATACAGATACCAATACTGGCGGCAACAATGGCGGCTCAGGCACAAAATATACCGGCAGCGAAGCTGCTTTTGACGACGAAGTCCTGAAATTCCAAGCCGAATTTTGGAGCCCGTTGGCTGGAAACGATCGCTGTGGACAGTGCCATACAACCGATGGCCAGGCGAGCAACTTCCCTTTTGTTGGTTTAGATAATATTAATGACGCATTTGGGGCCGCAACCTCTACAAATAATAGCGGGCAGTTGATTGTTGACCGTAGCACTCCAGGCAATTCAAGAGTGGTAATTAAAGTAGCTGAAGGCCATCAGTGCTGGGACAGCCTGTCAGATACTGCCTGTGCCGATATTATTGAAGGCTATATTGAAAACTGGACGAGCGGCAATTCAACAACCGGCGGACGTAGCATTTCATTATCTGCGCCTAGAATTTTTGATGCGGGCAGAAGTCGTAACTTCCCTGAGACCGCACTTGATGGATCGCCCAACTTTAAAACCAGCCTCTACGACCCAATACTGGTTGAATACTGTGCAGACTGTCACTCGGATAGCTCGGATACCCCTCAGGCACCTTTCTTTGCCAGTGGCGATATTGATGTAGCTTATGCCGCAGCCAGATCTAAGATGAACCTTGATGCCGTCACTGGCACACCACCGGGCGACCTATCCCCTCTTCCCCTTGACTCAGTGGAACAATCACGTTTTGTAACCCGGGTTTTAGAGCTGCACAATTGCTGGACTGCTGACTGTTCTTCAGATGCGGATGAAATGCGTATGGCGATTTTCAATTTTGCACAGGGCATTCCTCTAACGGAATTAGACCCTACACTGATCACCAGTAAAGCCATGACCTTTACTGATGCAACCCTGGCAAGTGGTGGTAATCGTTACGAGAACGATCAGATTGCTCTCTGGGAATTTAAAACCGGCGAGAATAATCAGGCATTTGATACCAGTGGTATAGAGCCCGCCATGACCCTGACCTTTAACGGATCTGTAAGCTGGGTACTAGGGTATGGTATTGAGTTCTCAAATGGTGGTTTTGCAAAAGCACTGCCAGAAACCAGTGCAAAACTGACTAATCTTATCGGCATAAACAATACCTACAGCATAGAAACCTGGGTAATCCCCGCCAATGTCACACAGGAAGATGCGCGTATTATTAGTTACGAATCTGGAAATGGCACCACGCGTAACTTCTCCATGAGTCAGTCACTGTATCAATATGAATATTTAAACCGTGCAACAAACAATTTTGAAAATTCAGACGGAGCGCTTTTAACCTTTGATGAAGATGAAGATCTGCAATCGGCTTTACAGCATGTGGTTTATACTTTTGACCCCGTCAATGGCCGCCGTATTTATGTAAACGGTGTATTTACCGATGACACGGACGAGCCTGATGCGCTGGGCGGCTCCCTGATTGAATGGGACGACACATTTAACTTCGTGCTAGGCAGTGGCAATGCCGGTAACGAATGGAATGGTAAACTGCGGATGGTAGCCATACATAATAGCGCCCTGACTCAGGACCAGATCAGCCAGAACTTCAATGTCGGTGTTGGTCAGAAATATTTCATGTTATTTTCAGTGGGCGAATTACTCGGCCTGAATAACGACGAAGCATTTGTAATGCTACAAACAGAACTCTATGACAATACAGCTTACCTGTTTGATAAGCCTGTATTCATTAACCTGGATGGCGAATACATCCCAGCTGCCGACATCCCAGTTGAAGGCATGCGTATTGGTATCAATGGGCGTGAAGCCATCACAGGTCAGATGTTTGGTAACCTTGACGTGAACATCAACTCAACGGATTACACACCCAATGGCCAGCCTCTCTCAAGACTGGGCACCGTAATACCGGTTGGAAAAGGCCCGGAAAATGATGAATTTTTCCTCACCTTTGAGCGCATGGGCAGTGGCCCTGCAAATCCAAGAGTTGAAGATGAGCCGGTTGCACCTGCGGCTCCACCTGAAGCCGATGCAGTTTCTGATATAGGTGTTAAAACCTTTGATGAAATTAATGCCAGTATGTCATTTGTTACCGGCATCCCCACAACCAACACTAACATTGCAACAACCTATTCTTCATATAAACAGCAGTTACCTGCCATTGAAGACATCAAGGCCTTTTTATCATCTCACCAGATGGGTGTGGCACAGTTGTCAATGAGTTATTGCAATGAGCTGGTTACTGCAGATAAGGCATTACCGGCTAATGATGCAAACCGTATGTTTAAAGGCTTTAATTTTGGCCTGCCACCTTCGACTGCATTTGCGAGTGTATCAACGCAAATCATCGATCCTTTACTGGTTGGCCTGATGAATCTAAATGCAAATAACCTGTCTACACAACCAAACCCGGTTGTTGTGAACAATCAATTAAGTTCATCTAGCACACAAAACCTGTTTGGCACTGAACTGGAACCATCAGGTGCAACAGCCGACCCTACTGGCACCTATAATTTTGAAAGTTTACTAACAAAGATGACACAATGCGGCGCAGCTTGTCCTGACACACCGCTACGTACTGAACAAACGGTTATTGCTATCTGTGCAGCCACGTTAGGCAGCTCGATGACCATAATTCAATAAACGTGATCCGAATGAATATTAAGAGGTATTTTTAATGAAAAACAAACGCAAACCACTGGGTACTAATGACCCACTTCGTCATGCGGATCACTCAAGACCCAATACGCGTCGTGATTTTATCAAGCAGGGCTTTATCTCCGGACCCGCTGCCGTTTTAACCGGTAGTGTATTCGGGCTATTTAATAACCCGCGTGAAGCATTTGCTGAAGTTTCAGCGGACTTGACCCAGCTAGCAGCCGATACCCAATGTAATCTGGGCGGTGTGGCTGATGGTGCTGCTAAAATTCCTTTTATCTGTTTTGACCTGGCAGGTGGTGCAAACTTTGCGAGCTCAAATGTACTGGTGGGTACTGATGGACAGATGGATTTGCTCACTACTGCAGGCTATAGCAAGATGGGACTGCCAGGAGATATTATACCAGGCCTTAGTGACGCAAATGCAGCACCAATGCTGAATTTAAGCACCAACTCAGATTTCACCAACAATCAACTTGGGTTGAAATTCCATTCTGATAGCGCATTACTTTTCGGTATCCTTGAAAAATTTACATCCGTTGCGCCTGGCCTGGTTGATGGTGCAGTAATTCCTGCACGCTCAGGCAACGACACCAGCAATAACACGCATAACCCTTTATATGGTATTGCGAAAGCGGGTGCCGTCGGCAGTGCGGTTACCCTCATAGGTTCTAGAAACTCCGAATCAGGCGGTAATTCAATGGCGCCTCCAGGCCTGATTAATCCTGAAATTCGCCCTACAAAAGTTGATCGCCCTACCGATGTAACCGGTATGATCGATGTTGGCGACTTAACCAGCATACTCAGCACCAAAGAAGATGTGACAGCGGTTATGGAGTCAATGGCACGTATCAGCCACAAGAAACTTAACGCGTCTATTACACAAGATGACGTGGTGAGAGACCTGGTGAAATGTGGTTACTTAAAAGCAGCAGATATTGCCGAGCGATTTGCGGACAAACAGGTTGACCCTGCATTAGATCCCTTAATTGTTGGAGACACCGGTGCTATATTCACACCAGGCCAGTTCAATGGAACAGATAGAGGAGAATTCCAGAAAACCGCCTCTGTTATGAAAATGGTGATTGATGGTTATGCCGGTGCAGGCAGCATCACCATGGGTGGCTTCGACTACCACACAGGGGACCGAATTGCAGGTGAAAACCGTGATTTGCGCGCAGGTCGTTGTATCGGTGCCTGCCTGGAGTATGCCGCACAAAATGACTCACCGCTTATGATTTATGTTTTCAGTGATGGTTCAGTTGCCAGTAATGGTACGCTTGACAACACAGGTGATCCTGCGGATAACTCAAGCGGTAGAAGATTAGGTGGTCGCGGCAAAGGCGTATGGACTGGTGATAACTCATCGACCGCCTGCTCGTTCTTCCTGGTATTTGATCCCAGTGGAACAATCAGCACATTTAGCGGTAGCACAATGACCGACCACCGCCAGATTGGCCGGTTCTCAGCCAATGGTTCCGTTGTAACTTCAGCGACACCGGCAGCTAACAATGTAAACCTGTTAGTGAATACGGTTATTGCAAATTATATGTCTCTAAACGGTGAGTTAGACTCATTTGATGACGCTGATAAATTTGCCAACCATGGTCTTGGCGATTTCAGGAAATACGTGTCATTTAACCCGCTTACATAAGCTTTTTTTTGACACAACACTGCATGATAAACCGGCAGTTTAAACGAAAAACCTGGCTATACTGCGGACTTTTATTGTCCAGTTTAGTTAGCAGTGAAAGTGCCCTTGCCAGCGCCCAATGGTTTAATTACCAGGAGTCAATCATGGGCACCGCCACTGTTGTGGAACTGCTCGGTGAAACGCCGCAGCTGGCTGAAAAATGCAGCCAGCGCGTGTTTGATGAAATGCACCGCATTGACGAATTAATGAGTCCGTACATTGAACACAGTGAACTGGCTATAATTAATCGCGACGCGGCACAGCATGAGGTAAAAATTGGCAAAGAGTTATTTAACCTGATTAAGCGATCGATTGAATTCTCTGAACTCTCCAGTGGCGCATTTGATATTACGTTTGCCAGTGTTGGGCACCTTTATAATTACCGCATGAAGCAACACCCGACCGACAAACAAATTAAACGCAAGCTAAGCGCCATAAATTATAAAAATATAAAACTGAATGAAGCAAATGGTCGTATTTCATTTAGTCATAAAAACACCCGTATTGATCTGGGTGGCATTGCCAAAGGCTACGCGGTCGATAACGCAATAAAAATTTTAAAAAACTGCGGCATTAAAAATGCCCTGGTTAGCGCAGGGGGAGACTCGCGAATATTAGGTGACAAAAATGGACGCCCCTGGGTAATGGGGGTGCGTCATCCACGAGATAAAACCCGGGTAGTGGTCAGCATTCCGTTAAGTGATTCTGCGATCTCTACCTCCGGTGATTACGAGCGTTATTTCATAGAAAATGGCACCCGCTATCACCACATAATTAAACCCTCAACAGGGCAGTCTGTAAATCAGACATGGAGCGTAAGCGTCATGGCCAATGAAGCCATCACCAGCGATGCACTGTCAACAACACTGTTTGTGTTGGGCACGGAAAAAGCACTACAGCTCATCAATTCACTCGACGATATTGAAGCGGTCGTAATTGATGCTAATGGCAAAATGTTTTACTCAAGCGGCTTAATGCCGCCAGCGGCGCAATAGGCGCATTTAGATTAATATTCAGCTCTGTGCTGATATTTGTTCAGGTTATAGTTATATGTGTAGCAATAAATTAAATTCATTCACAGCCATAACAACTCAGTGGCTACCACAACTTATGTTATTACCACTGGTTGGTATTTTAGCTTCCTGTGGTGGCACCGAAACCGGCGCAGATCCCGGTATTGAGAATTTCCCGATTGCCTATGTCAAACGGACGATTCTGGTAGATGACGAAGGTATGCTCATCCAGCCGGATGTTCGCCGCCCACTTCGCTCTACACCGGGTGGCGATTTATTTTTAAAGCTTCGCGCCAACTTAAACTCAGCCCCCATCAATATTACCGAAACTATCACAAATGGGCTGGGGGATGTAAAAGACCTGGATGTATCCAGTGATGGTAAGCTACTGGTGTTTTCTCTTTTAACCGAAGACCCTGACCCCAACGACGATGCAGACGATCCTAAATGGGATATTTATATCTATAACCGGGAGACAAATTTAGTCAGCCGGGTTATTCCTAAACTATCAGAGCAGGACATCACCGCTAGACTGGGTGATGATATTGCGCCTTATTTTTTACCCAATAACAACCGCATTGTTTTTTCATCTAATCGTCAGAAACAGTCCCGTGCCGTATTAGGCTCAGAGCCAGCCCCTTCCGGACAAGCCAGCAAGCCCCCGTTTTCATCACAGGATGAGGACAACCGTGAAAAAGCGTTGGTATTACATACGATGAATATCGACGGCAGTGACATAAAGCAAATTTCATTTAACCAGAGCCATGACCTTGACCCCATTGTATTAAACAATGGACGCATTCTGTTTAGTCGCTGGGACAACATGAACCGCAATGACGCTATCAGTTTATATACGGTTTTACAGGATGGCTCAGACTTACAGCCTTACTATGGCACCCATGACCAAAGTCATGAAATAGCTGGTGTGCTCGACGCAGATGACAATACACCAATAGTACAATTTACCCAGCCCAGAGAGTTAACCGATGGCCGCATAATGATGCTACAAAGGCCTTTCAACGACTCTTTTGCTGGTGGTGAAATTATTACCCTTGACGCTGAAAACTTTATAGACCTGAACCAGCCGACATTTGATAACAAGGATGCAATGGTAGGTCTTTCTGCACAACAAAAGGTCACTGACAGCGACCTGAAATTTGATGGTAGCATCCCACTTAAAGGCCGCTATTCATCTTTCTACCCGTTAAACGATGGCACCAGCCGCTTACTGGTCAGCAAGGGTCTTTGCCAGATTGAAATAGACACCAATACCAGCACTGAACCTGATGCAGAACCTATACTTGAACCATTTTTGTGCGCAAGCGATGAAGCACAACTATTACTAAATGATCCAACAACGACAGAAACCGAGGCCTACCCTTCTTACGGCATCTGGTTATACGATGCCGGCGAGCAGACTGAAAAACCTGTTGTCGCAGCGGAACGGGGTAAGTTTATTAATGATGCGGTCGTCATGCGCCCTTATAACCGCGCAGACATTAATGAAGGCACACCTGAAGACCAGCTAGATTCAACAATGGTGACCGAAAATGTAGGCCTGCTTAATATTCGCAGCGTTTATGATTTTGGAGATGGCACGTTTAACGGTTGCTTCTTTAATGTGTGCACCGATGCGACGGTAAATAGCGTTCTGGACTTCGCTGACCCGGCCAAAGCAACAGCAGATCAACGCCCTGCCCGTTTTATTCGCCTCGTAAAGGCGGTTGGCCTACCCAACAGGCGCGACCCGGACCTGGCTAATCCACCGGATTTATCAGGAAGAGCATTTGGTCGCGGTGGACGTCGACTGGGTATGAAAGAAATTCTCGGCTACAGCATGATTGAGCCCGATGGTTCTGTGCTGGTTAAAGTCCCAGCCAATGTCGCATTTTATTTTGAGATTCTTGATAAGGATGCACGCAGGATAGGCCCTCGCCATGAAAACTGGTTACAGGTAAATGCAGGTGACACTCTCTCCTGTACTGGCTGCCATACACATCCGGGTGGCGATAATCCACCGCAACCACTACCCCATGGGCGCAAAAATGCTGAGGCCCCCTCAATCAACATTAATGGCCCTGTGGGCGGCTTTTATCTAAATACACAGGATCCGATGACTGCATCGGCTTATCTAGCGGGCGCTCGAGACACAATGGCGGAAGCATTAAGTACAGCGCAGGGTGTTATTGGTGCTACGCCAAGTGTCAATGTAGAGTATGTAGATCTATGGACAGACCCCACCGCATTTACACCTACTGCATCATTTACTTCAGCCTATACTGGCGTTGCCGTACCTGGATTTTCGACACTAGATACGCCCAGCCCATATTCGGCAACATCCACCTGTGAAACACAGTGGGAAGCCAGGTGCCGCGCCATTATTAATTACCAGGCTCACATACAACCCATCTGGGACTTCACACCCAGAATTGATGCGGTTAGTGGTGCAGATGTAACCTGCACCAGCTGTCACACAACATTGGGAAATACAGCTGTGCCCGCAGCACAACTGGATTTAACAGCGACCGATCCATCTGATGAAGAGGTTCAGCACATTGAGTCCTATCGCGAATTGTTCTTTAATGACAATTTCCAGGTATTAAGTAATAACGTACTGATAGATCTACTTATCACTCAACTGGCTTTTGATGATGATGGTAACCCTGTTCTTGATGCAAATGGTAACCAACTAACCGAACAGGTCCCAGATCCAAATAGTAGACTATCCGCCACCATGAGCGCCAACGGTGCAAGAGTCAGTTACTTCATGGAAAAAATGACAGAGACAGAACTGAATGCAGGACGCATACTATCAGCCGCCACCGTAAACCATGCGAATATGCTGACCCCGGCTGAATTACGCCTGATTGCAGAATACCTGGATATCGGTGGACAGTACTTCAATAATCCATTTGATTCGGCAGCACCTACAAACTAGTTTATAATTAGCTCATAAATGATAATAACTGCACAATAAACTCAGGGCTGCTAGCGCGAACTATGTATATAAGATTGACTGTCATGCTGATCATTCAGCTGTTCAGTGTGAATGTTTACTCTGCTTCTGAGTCATTGCAGCAAGTAAAAATTGCTGACCCTTTCATTGAAATGCACACCGGCCCCGGCGGGGGCTACCCCATATTCCATGTTATGGAACGGGGTGCATTCATCGAAATAATTATGCAGCGAGCTGACTGGTATAAAATTCGCACCGAAAAAAACAAAGAAGGCTGGGTAAGTTTTGCTCAATTATCACAAACCCTCTCTGCCAATGGTGACGCCATTGAATTCAAGGTCATAACCCAGGAAGATTTTGCTGAACGCACATGGGAGCTGGGGGTAATGGGCGGTGACTTTGGCGGGGCACCGGCGCTCAGTGTATATGGCTCATATTTATTTAATCAGGGTTTTGCCATTGAATCCAGTCTTGCCCAATCGATTGGCGATGTATCGAGCAGCCTGCTTTTTAAAGTCGGCCTGGTTATCCAGCCTTTTCCGGAATGGGAATATTCCCCATACTTTCAAATGGGCACGGGCATCATCGATGTAAAACCATCATCATCAACGATACAACCTGTTGACAGAACCAATCAGTTTTCTAATATCAGTCTGGGTGTACGCACCCACCTAACCCAAAAAATTATTCTTCGGCTGGAATTTAGTCAATATATAATATTTTCCGCCACTAAAGATAATGATAACAATGAGGAAATAAACGAATGGAAGGCAGGATTCGCAGTCTTCTTTTAGGCTGTATTTACACTGGTCTGGCAATTGCCAGCTTAAACGCCCATGGCGCTGATCTTGAGGTTGAGCAGGTTTCAAAGCCTGTTATACAGCCGGAAATCAAGCGCGTGGAATTTGAAGAATCAAAAATAAACCCTGACAATTTTGAAGTGATTTTATCCTTCGGAATAATCAGCATTGAAGATTTTGGTTCGAATTCAATACTGGGTGCAAAACTGGCCTATCGTGTTTCTGAAAACTTTTTTGTTGATCTTGAATTAGGAAGCTCCACAGCAGGAAATTCAACGGTTGAAACTTTTCTGGACATAGACATATTGACTGATGATGAAAGAGATTATAGCTATTATTTAATCAACCTGGGTTACGACATTTTTCCAGGTGAATCATTTGTTACCGATAGCACAACCTTTAACACTGCATTTTATGTGATTGCAGGTGCGGGTAATACTCAGTTCGCCGGTGGCGACAATTTCACCTTTAGCTGGGGTGTCGGTTATCGCGTCATCATGAACAGTTATCTAACCGCCTACTTTGATGTACGCGACCACACATTTGAACTCGATTTTGCCGGTGAAGTTAAACGCACCAACAATATTGAAATGTCATTTGGTGTTGGAATTTATTTTTAATCAGGTCATGCTAAACATTAATACTCAGCATTTAAGCTTTCACATACCCACGCTAAAAAACAGTTTTATCTGTTTTGTTTTAACCATTAGCCTGCTCGGCAATATCAGTGTTGCTGAAGAAAAAGCTGCAGACAGCGACAGGCAACTTGCATGGAACTTCACCCTTAAAAGTCAAAACGGTAAAAACATAAAACTATCCGAATTACGCGGACAGGTTATTGTGCTCAACTTCTGGGCCAGCTGGTGTGGCAACTGCCTACAGCAATTTCCACTCTTGAATGCTTATTACCAGAAGAACAAAGACAAAAATTTCACTCTGCTATCAATTAATATTGATGAAGATTTACTAACGGCAACCCGTCTTGTACAGAAACGTAATTTTGATTACCCTATTTTATATGACACCAGCAATCAGGTAAGTCGCCTGTACTCTGTCGATGACCTGCCAACAGTATTTTTAATCGACAGAGATGGTTATATTCGTTACACCTTAGATGACTCAAAGATCAAACAACAGAAAATTACACAACAAGTCATAGAGGATCTGTTGAATGAATAGAATTTTTTTAAATTTTTTATTAACCGCTATTTTATTTTTGCTTGCTGCATGCAGCAGTGTGGAACCCTGGGTTAAACCCTATGAAAGGGGGAACCTTGCTGACCCGATTATGTTAATGGATCACGACCCGGTTTCAAGCTCATACTTAGGGCACGTTCATGATGCCCGTGAAGGTGCTCGAGGCGCAGGCACAGCAGCAGGTGGCGGTTGTGGTTGTAACTAGTCATATGAAAAATCACCCACTCTTTTTTTACGGTTTACTTTGTTGGTTGCTAATTCTTCAATCGGCAACGGCTGCTGTATTACCTGAAGAGCGCGTTGATGTGCTGTACCACAACTATACGGGTGGCGGCATTTCCATTGATGGTCCCTCCGTTTTAGTACGTAAAAATTTTGCCGATAAAGTTTCTGTATCTGCAAATTATTATGTCGACAACATTACCAGTGCTTCAATTGATGCGGTGACCCAGGCCAGTGAATACACTGAAAATCGGGTGCAGCAATCTATCGGTGCTGACTATTTAAATGATAAATCAACCCTGAGCTATAGTTATACAACCAGTGTTGAAAATGATTTTGATGCGACCACCCATTCATTCGGGATTAGCCAGGAAATGTTTGGCAGTATGACCACCGTTAGTTTGTCTTATTCTATTGGGGATAATATTGTTACTCAAACTGGTGTAGACACCTTTCTTGAAGCATCCAAATTTAATGATTTTCGCTCATCCATATCTCAGGTGCTGACAAAAAATTTCATTATGTCTTTAACCTACGACATCATTACTGATGAAGGTTTCCTGAATAATCCGTATCGAAACATACGTTATATAGACCCAAATGATTCCAGTAAGTATATTTTCCAGAGAGAACTATACCCGGAAACCCGCACCAGTAATGCCGCCAGTATTGGACTGCGTTACTTTTTGCCCTATCGCGCCGCTATTTTTGGTAGCTACCGCTACTTCACAGATAGCTGGGGAATAAAAGCTGACACCTTTGAAATTGGCTATGTGCACCCTCTTGAAGATAAATGGACCTTTGAAACCAGCCTGCGCTATTACACGCAAACCCAGGCTACTTTTTATAATGATTTATTCCCTTTCGAAAACCCGGCAAATGTCTATGCCCGAGATAAAGAGCTAAGTACATTTACTGATGTCAGTTTAGGCCTTGGTGTCACTTATGAATTTGAAAGTGAAAACCTGTTATTTTTTGAGCGCGGTTCAGCTAATCTGTTTTATACCTATTTCACATTTGATTATGATAATTTCAGAGACATTAGAGTTGACACAAATGTGCCGGGAACCGAGCCTTTATATAGTTTCACTGCCGGTGTAACCCGACTCTATTTTTCTTTCTGGTTCTAAACAGGCCAAGCATTTCCCGTAAATAATTCAGACATAAAAAAAGACGCAACAGCGTCTTTTTTTATGTCCTTAATTTTTAAAATTAACCATTAAAATTAACCATTAAAATTAACCATTAAAATTAATTAGGGATACTCAAATTAAGCCGGCGAAAATGAAGATCCACAGCCACAGGTTGTCTGTGCGTTCGGGTTACGAATAACAAACTGCGCTCCCTGCAGGTCTTCTTTATAATCGATCTCTGCACCCACCAGATACTGGAAGCTCATCGGATCAATTAAAAGCGTTACACCATCGTTACTCACTTCAGTATCTCCGTCTTTAATTTCTTCATCGAAAGTGAAGCCATATTGAAAGCCAGAACAACCACCGCCGGAAATAAATACCCGCAATTTCAGATTAGGGTTACCCTCTTCTTCAATCAGGTTTTTAACTTTGTTCGCTGCCGCATCGGTAAAATCCAGTGGATCTGGCATTGCGTTATTAACTGTTTCAGCTGTCATTGTATACTCCAAAAATTCTGTCACGCTATAATTCTGCATATTCTGTATTACCTGACTAATTTAGTCAAGTTTTATGCTCGCCACAAATACACGCGCGCGCTAGCTAGCAGATGGGCTTGGCTCAGCTTCATCATCATGAATATCTTTGCTATCCGCTTGATATTCAAGTAGTTTTTTCTCATCCTTGCAATGCACCAGGTTGCCATTTACCTCTGCCCCCATGGCCATTTCCAGCAAATTGTAATATACATTACCTTTAACCTGACCATGTCTTGAGAGTTCTACCCGCTCACTGGCATACACATCACCGGTAACCTGACCATTGAGCACCACAAAGGGTACCCGCACTTCACCTTCAATCTGGCCCTGATCACTGAGTATCAGCATGGAATGGGAATCTTCTTCCGCAATCACATTGCCGACTATTTTTCCGTCAACATGCAGACCACCGGAAAAAATAAGATCGCCGTGAATCTCCATCGCCGTTCCGACAAGGGTTTCTATTTTAGTTGAGTTGGATTTGTTCTTGCCCCACATTGGCTTCGTTTCCTCTAGAAATTAAATCACCCCACAGGTATGTTTTTTCTACCCGGGGAACCTTTGCACTTTTAGGTTGTGCTTTGATAAAAATGGACAATGGCTCAAATCCTTCAGGAAATCTGATACCACCTTCAAAGTTTTGAAAATATTTAAATCCGAATACCTGACGCTTTTTCGCTTTACCCGTGGCCACAGTTGGCAGATCCAGTCGTGTCTCTGACCCATCGGCTTTTTTGCCCAGAAAAGATATCTCAAGATATCCCCGCTGCACATAATCATGGCGGCCAATCTGTATTAAGACCAGCTTGTAGTCATAGCCGCCCTGCGCGTTCCGGTTTAACACCACCTTGTTCACTTTAATTTCTCGCTTAGCTTTACCCGGTGCAACAATATTATGATAGAAGGTCAGCTCTTCTTTCATTTTAAGCGTTTCAGTTTCACATTGAGCGAGGCTATCATTTATTTGGCTGCTGGCATCTTTTTGAATATCACTGCCCCGGGACAAGCGGGCATTTTCACGCAGCGCTTCCTCTTTTTTTGTCGTTTGCTCATCTAATGATATGCGTAAAATTTCAATTTCCTGATCGTAATCTGACTGATCAAATCCCGCGACATGTCGACCGTATTGAAATGCAGTCCAGATGACCATTAAAATTAGCAGCAAAATTACCAGCGCACCCGCCAGCCATAACTTTGGCTGATGAATAGAAATAAGGTGTTTACTGTGTACCGGATCTGAACTCATATATTTACATCTTTAATCTATTTATGATCAATCTTAAGGGCACCTCTAAATCCATTAACCCCATAAATCCGTTAAGCCGTTGAATCACTAAACCTATGGCAACAATGCCACCTGACTAATACCCGTAGTTTCATCCAGGCCAAACATTAAATTCATATTATGCACCGCCTGCCCCGCCGCGCCTTTCACCAGATTATCAATCACCGATGAAACCACCACCGTATCTCCCCCCTGAGGGCGGAATACCGATAGGCGACACATATTTGAGCCTTTCACGCTACGGGTTTCAGGCATGGTGCCAACGGGCAACACATCCACAAATGGCTCGTCTTTATAACGCGCCACATAAATTTGGTGCAAATCATCCACATCGGCCTTTAGTACGCCATATAAACTGGCCTCGATGCCGCGAATCATCGGCATTAAATGGGGCACAAACGTCAGCCCCACATCATGACCCGCAATGCCACCCAGCACCTGACGAATTTCCGGCAGGTGACGGTGACCATCAACCCCGTAAGGTTTCACGCTTTCGGTGGCTTCACATAATAAGTTGGCCACGCTGGCCACGCGACCTGCGCCACTGACACCGGATTTAGCGTCAGCAATTAAATGTGCATCATCGATTAAATTATTTTCTATCAGGGGAATATAACCCAGACTTACCGCCGTGGGATAACAGCCCGGGTTAGCAATAATACGCGCGCCTTTAATCGCCTCACGGTTAATCTCCGGCAAGCCGTATACCGCTTCCTGGAGAATATCCGGGCACGCATGATCCAGACCATACCACTGTTTCCACACGGCAGTATCTTTTAGACGAAAGTCTGCCGCTAAATCAATGACTTTAACCCCCGCCTCAAGCAGCTGCGGCACCATTTTCATCGCGGTACCATTGGGAGTGGCAAAAAACACTAAATCGCACTGGGAGAGTGAGGCGATATCCGGCTCGGAAAAATGAATATCCACATGACCGCGCAGATTGGGATACAGTGCAGACACCGCCTGCCCCGCTTCCGCGCGTGATGTTACCACCGATAATTCAACGTCTTTATGTGCCACTAACAAACGTAGCAACTCTACGCCTGTGTAACCGGTGCCACCGACTATGCCGGCTTTAATCATCTGCAACCTCTGTAAAACAAATTAAAGCTTACATAATTTTTAATTAGTGTAAGCAAGTGATTGATATTTGAACGTTAGTATAGACTGAATTCAGTTTACATAATAGCCAACTAACGCACAGCCGCAAAGTTATCGGGTGACGCTGGTCATTTTTTTATAGGGCAAAGAATAAAGGTAACGCAAACGAAGCTCACGAATAATCTCAACGACGAAATTTATAAGACACTTTGCGCCGCCGCCCACACAGGCTATCATTCGACACAAATATTAATTCGAAAAATAAAATCGGGGAAATCATGCGCAGGAGAAAATCATGCTTTGGGTAAAAGCCTTTCATATTATTTTTATGGTGACCTGGTTCGCGGGCCTGTTTTATCTGCCCCGCCTGTTTGTGTACCACGCGGACAGTTCAGATGAAATCAGTAATGCCCGTTTTAAAATAATGGAGCGCAAACTGTTTTACGGCATCATGACGCCGGGGGGCATTATCACCCTGCTACTGGGCCTGTGGCTGTTATTTGACTATGCCTGGGCAGCCTACAAAACCGACCTGTGGATGCAGCTGAAACTCGTACTGGTGGTTGTAATCATTGGCTATCACGCCTATTGCTGGAAACTACTGAAGGATTTCAGAGATGATTGCAATACCCGCTCCCATGTCTGGTACCGCTGGTTTAATGAGTTTCCAGTACTAGTGCTGGTGGCGGTGGTGATATTTGTGGTGGTGAAACCATTTTAGAATTTAAGGTGCAGGCGTTTGCCGTGAAGTAAAATAATCAACCGACATTCTGATTACGCAGCAACGGCTCAAGCTCGGTCAGCGCCTTTTTATAAACCTTGCGTTTAAAAAACACCACTTCGCTCATGGGATGCCAGTAATCCACCCATGACCAGTTATCAAACTCCGGGCGATCCATGGTGCTTAAATTAAAATCATTTTCGCTGCCCACCAGCTTTAAAATAAACCAGATCTGCTTCTGCCCGATACACACCGGATGACTATCACGACGCACCATCCACCTCGGCAAACGGTAACGCAGCCACTTGCTGGTTTTGCCGACAATCTCCACATGCTCAGGGCTCAGGCCGGTTTCTTCGAACAGCTCACGGTACATCGCCTGATCCGGCGACTCATCCCGCTGAATTCCTCCCTGGGGGAACTGCCAGGCATTCTGACCATAGCGGCGTGCCCAGAAGACCTTGCCATCCGGGTTGCTCAATATGATGCCCACATTGGGCCTAAATCCGTCAGAATCAATCACTTAACGATGCCTGTTTAAAAGTTAGCTCCGATTCTTCCAAAAATCTGAGCATTGCGCAATGTTTTCGTTACAATACCTCTATGACCGTTTAACTATAGAACAATTCTATGCGTCATAGTTAATTAATAATTTTTCTTATGGTGGATTTTTAATGGCTTTAGCACTTTTTGACCTGGACAATACCCTGCTGGCGGGTGACAGTGACTATCTGTGGGGTGAATTTTTAACCGAACAGGGCGTCGTCGATGCGGGTTTATATGCCCGTGAAAATCAGCGTTTTTATGACGAGTACAAAAGAGGCACACTCGACATCCACGAATTTCAGGCGTTTTCGCAACAGCCACTGGTTCACAATGATCATGACAAAATGTTAGCGCTGCGAGAACAATTTTTAGACGACAAAATAAAGCCTATTATGAGCCCTGCCTCCTTTGAGCTGATTGACAAACATAGAAGCACTGGAGACACATTAATAGTCATTACCGCCACCAACAGTTTTATTACCCGCCCGATTACCCGCGCTTTTGGCATTGAACATTTACTGGCGACTGAGCCGGAAATAGTGAACGGGAAATATACCGGCAAGATCGACGGCATCCCCTGTTTTCAGGAAGGCAAGGTCACACGTTTAAATCAATGGATGAAAGCACAAAATCAAACCTTAAAAGGCAGCTGGTTTTACAGCGACTCACATAATGATTTGCCATTATTACTCGAAGCAGAAAATCCGGTGGCGGTTGATGCGGATGAAAAACTTTTAAACTATGCCCGCCAGCACAACTGGCCGATAATGTCTTTACGAAATTAAACTCGTGAATGGATCAACCAATGGATCAACCAATGAATTTTAAACGCATTATATTTTTATCTCACTTATCGGCTATTTTAGTGTTACTCGGTGCCTGCAGCTCTACCATGCTGGTTGAAAACTGGAGCGACCCCGCCTATCAGGGGCCTCCTCTGAAAAAAATACTGGTCATCGGCGTTATTAAAAGTGATGCTAAACGCCACGCATTTGAAGATGAATTCGCCAGCCTGATTACGGCGGGAAACAGAAAAGGCATTGCGAGCCACACCCTGTTACCCAATCTGGAAAAATCAGGCAATAAAGAACAGGTACTGGCGGCGGTTGAAAAGGCCGGCGCTGATGGGGTGATGATTGTCACAACCCACGGACTGATTAATCAGCAACGGGTAACCCCACCAACCTTTAACTATTCTCCGAATGCGGGCATGGGTTATGGCATGTATGGTTATTACAACACGTCTCACTCGGTCACTTATAATCCCGGCCATACGGTCACCGATACCCTGCTAAGAATTGATACCAAACTGTTTAACGTGGCCAGCGAAAAAATGATCTGGTCGGGCAAAACAGAAAGCTTTAACCCCACCTCATCCAGAGAGGTTATTGGTGATCTTGAAAGACTGGTGATTAGAGACATGCGCAAGAGCGCAGTGATTGAATAAAAGCCCCGGTATATGCCCAGGGAATATGACTAGAGAATATGACTAGAGAATATGACTAGGGGACGTGACCAAAAACGTACCCACAGTGGCACTCAGAAAAAACATACCGCTGACTAGCGCATTCAGGACAATAAAATATCTTTAGAGCTTTCGAATTGCTGCTGCGCTTTTTCAAGAATTTTAGGCAGCAATTGCGGATCCAGTTTATTGGCCTGCCAGAGTGCAATATCAATTTTTTCAAGATTGATTTGATTCGGCTCAAGGGCGAAGTCGTCAACGCTGTTTTCCTGGGCGTCCTGTTCAAAGTATTTATCGACGATCTGACTCGCCAGAGCAATCAACCAGGCACCCCCCTGTTCTTTTTGCGGGGCATTTTCAGGATCCAGCTGATATCGTACTGCGACACAAATTGGCGTGGGTAAATTCCATTTTTTTAATAACTCGCCGCCAACTTCCGTGTAATCAAAACCCATAATATCTTTTTCGGCTTTGGCTAATTCAACTCTGTCAGTGATTTCCGAGTCTAACACCTGGGACAAAGCCCAGGACATTTCTTCGGGTAATTTCAAATAAAGTAATAGCGAACCAATGTCGTGCAATAAACCGGCGATAAAAAATCGCTCAATTTGTGGCTCGCGTTTAAAGGCCGCGAGTACACGGGCGGTAACCGCAGTACTTAAACTGCGCTTCCAGAAATCTTTCATCGACACCAGCTCAGAAGGAATACCGTCAAACACATTAATTGCCGAGGCGGCAACCACGACGCTGCGCAGTTCTTTGTGACCAATTAATGCCACCGCGCGATACACCGTATCCACCTTGGCGGTGAAACCGTAAAACGGACTATTGACCAGTTTGAGTAACCGCGCGGTGAGGGCCGGGTCGTCATTAATGACCTTACCTATATTGGTGGCGGTGGATTTCGGATCATCCATTACGCTAAAAACTTTATAGACAATCGCCGGCAGGCTGCCCAGCTTGCCGCTGCGTTCAATGAGCTTTTCTAAACTTTGCAAAGAGACTTTACCCCATTATTCCCTACTGGCCATTTTTAAAATACGATTTAAATGGGACAGAATTTTAATGATTTAATTTACCCTAAGTTTAGACTAAATTTAGTCTAAATTTAGTCTAAGTTTTGGGGAGAGTGACGCCGGTTTGCCCCTGGTATTTACCTGCCCGGTCACCATAGGAAGTTTCACAGATTTCATCAGATTCAAAAAACAGCATTTGTGCCACACCTTCATTGGCATAAATTTTTGCGGGCAGTGGGGTAGTGTTTGAAAACTCCAGAGTTACATGACCTTCCCATTCCGGCTCCAACGGAGTGACATTGACGATAATACCGCAACGGGCATAGGTGGACTTACCCAGACACACGGTCAGCACACTGCGCGGAATTTTAAAATATTCGACGGTGCGGGCCAGGGCAAAAGAATTGGGTGGGATAATACAAACATCGGATTGCACATCAACAAAACTGTTGTCATCGAAATCTTTTGGGTCGACAACCGCAGAGTTGATATTGGTGAATATCTTAAATTCATTGGCGCATCGCACATCATAGCCATAACTCGATGTACCGTAGGATATCAGCCGGTTGTCATTATCATCATAACGCACCTGGCCTGATTCAAAAGGCGAAATCATGCCTTCATTTTCCGCCATACGGCGAATCCACTTGTCTGACTTTATGCTCATTGGTTCATGCTTCCCAATATCTCTGATTTATTTGAGGGCGCATTCTAGCATAAATCCGTTAAACAGCTTCTTATCAATGAATGTAGGCATTAGTGTTAACTAACCTCTACAACAGTCCGGTTCAGGCAAAAAAAAGCCTTCACTATTTATGTGAAGGCTTTTTAATCGTTTAGCACAGGCTAATACCAATCAGACTTGATCAGAGTATCCCTAGTTATTTTCAATAACGATATTAGGGAATTTGCTACTGTAGTCCTTCGCCTGAGATGCTAGCTTGGCCGCCGTGCGACGGGCTATTTCACGGTAAATAGTGGCAATAGTACCGTTCTCATCAACTGCAACTGAAGGCTGACCTTCGTCACCACTAGTACGAATAGCCATATCCAGTGGTAATGCACCTAAGAAGTCTACATCGTAGTCTTCAGACATACGCTCACCGCCACCCTGACCAAAGATAGGCTCAGCATGACCACATTCTGAACAAATGTGAACACTCATGTTTTCGATAATACCCAGCACAGGCACTTCAACTTTCTCAAACATCTTCAGGCCCTTCCGAGCATCTAACAATGCAATATCCTGAGGCGTGGTTACGATTACCGCGCCACTTACCGGTACTTTTTGAGCCAGTGTTAACTGCACATCACCGGTTCCAGGTGGTAAATCGATAACCAGATAGTCTAAATCTTTCCACTGGGTATCAACTAATAACTGCTCTAATGCCTGTGTAACCATTGGGCCACGCCAGATCATTGGGGTTTCATCATCAATCATGAAACCAATCGACATAGCCTGCATACCGTGTCCCATCATCGGGCTCAAGGTTTTACCGTCCTGTGACTCGGGCTTATCGGTAATGCCTAACATACGGGGGATACTGGGGCCGTAGATATCCGCATCCAGAATACCCACATTTGCGCCTTCTTTGCTCAGCGCCAGTGCCAGGTTAACCGCAGTAGTTGATTTACCCACCCCACCCTTACCTGATGCAACCGCAATAATATTCTTTATGTTCTGTAATGGCTTCAGGCTGGACTGTACCGTGTGCGCAACGATATCGTGGCTGATATCAACTTTTACCGAATCAACCCCGTCCAGCGCACTTACCAGCCTGGTTAACTCTTCGGTAATCTTTGCATAGTGACCTTTAGCGGGGAATCCCAGCACAATTTTAATCGCGACTTCTGTGCCATTTATTTCTATTCCTTTGACCGCATTGGCGGCTTTTAGATCTTTCTCTAAATACGGATCTACATATTTTGCAATTGCTTCTTCAACTTGTTGCTGTGAAACGCTCATGGCATTTACTCCAAAACCTGATTGTGTCGCCCTCAGAGCTTACCCGAGGCGCTAAAAATAAGTGATGCGAATTCTACACCAGCTGACGCTAAAATTAACCCTACCCTTTGTTGGTATAGCCCCAGAAAGACAAAAAAAACATTCGGGAAAATTCACTGTGCGTGCTATTTGGGGGCAGAACTGGCTTTTTCAAGCCGTGGGGTACCGGATATCTTACGCTGCAAAATCGCCAGCGCCTGCGGATAACTCACGACTCCACCCCGGCTTTTTGCAAACAGGGCTCGTTTGATTTGATCGAAACTGCCCTTGGCCAGCTTGTTTTTAAGGGTAATCACCTTGCGTTTATTGCCCTTCGGGGCATTAAAGTGCTGTAGCTGTAACTCACCCTGAGCATCTTCAAAAACGATGCCGGTAAATGTATCCGGCACATCTTTAATGGTAAATTCAAGCTTAAAGGTCAGGCGGTGTTTCGTGTTATCCGGCAGATTCTGCATATCATCGGGCAGCGCTTCTATATTGCATAAAACAAACATAATTTTTACTTCAGAATGAAAATTCAGCTTAGTTTAACAAATCTGGGCCATACAAAAACCCAATTAAATATAAAATGAATTAAAGCAATCAATTTAACACTGCTGTATATTAAGCATTTGGGCGCTACAATAAAGTAGACCTGCCCAGTAATGACACTAAAATATTCTAAAATAAAACCGTCAACCGGAACTTGAATACCGAACACATGAGCTCAGATTCAGACACGCCTGATACACCCGATAATAGCGTTGATATCAACGATCCCGATAAAGTATCCAAAGCCATTAAGAGTTTTATAAATGGCGAAAACAGTGGTGGCTCCGGCTCATCTACTACAACCTCCACGGTACAAAACAATGCGGGCAAGCAATTTCATGACCGACGGGATGTTATAAAAGCCCTCACTTCGCTGCAAACCAGTTACAAGCCAAAGTTTTCTCCCAATGAAACCAGTTTTAGAGAAGACAGCTTTAAACATGCGCTGCTCAACAGCATGGCAAAAATGGGTAACACCAGCATGTCGAAAACCCTCAATGCCATTGATGGACGCACCATTGATTTTGTTGAAATGCTGTTCGGTGCTTTTTTGCGCGATGAAAACGTTTCAGTTGCAGTAAAGTCTTTACTACTTGAACTACAAATTCCCCTGATAAAAGTTGCCATGCTGGATGCACAATTTTTTCAAAACAGCAAACATGCCGCACGTAAAATGCTCGACAATGTTGCGCACCTTGGCATCGGCATAGAAAACGAAAACAACACACTCTACAAAACTATTCTTCTCATCATTGAACAATTACAAAACACATTTGAGCAGAATTTAAACAGTTTTAATACGGCACTTACCGCTCTCAATCGCCTAATGGCCATTGAAAAAGATAAGACCGGCAAGCAGGAAGTAGAAACCCAGCGCGCCATATTAAAAGAACATGCCCGACAAATTGTGCTAAATGAATTACAAAAAGCCACCTACAAAAAAATTATTAAAAAAGACCTGAAGCCTCTGATTTTAAAACAATGGGCGGCATTGATGTTTCAGCGCTTTATTAAATATGGAAAAGATAGCAGTGAGTGGAATGAGATTGTAACCCTGCTCAAACATCTGGTGTACAGTGTGCAACCCATTAAAACATCTGAACAATGGGTGCTATTGAATAATGACTCGGGCATTTTAATTAACGATATAGAGGCTCAGTTAGGCACCACTAATTTGAGCCCGGGCAGCATTGATGCTTCGATTACTGCATTAAAAGAAATTCATTCCAACTTAATTGAATCTTCAGAGTTTTTTCTTGATCAGCCTGATTACACTCTGTCAGAAAGAAGCATTGATGAAATTATAGAAGACTCACTTGAGGAAATGCCGGAAGAAGGTGAACCACCTCATGTCCAAATTTCACGTTTACCGAATAATGTAAAACAGGGTGTATGGTTTGAAATTTATAACGGTGAAGACAAGGCACTGCGGCGGGTAAAATTATCCGTTATTTTATTTGACGAGGCCAAACTGATATTCGTTGACCGTCATGGTGACAAAGTGATTGAAAAATTTGCCAGTGAATTTGTTGAAGAACTCAATGATAAAAAATCAAAAATCATCGCCGATCATTCAATCTTTAATCATGCCCTGGGGCAGATTATTCACTCTATTATCCGCTAGGAACACCCCCCCTTTTTAATTGCAAAGGGTAATGCAAGCGCTTTAATTGCCCGTTATCCTTACACTGGTATTCCTACATCAATAACCCTATATCAATAACCCTATATCAATAATCTGGGCACTAAAACTTATAACCCACATTAACCCCTGGAAACGGAATAACTCCGTTTTTGGTAGCTTCCTGTAATGTACCCGGATTCGAATAATCACGGGTTGAATATTCAAGCGAAATACTAATACTTGTATTCCAGCCTGAAGTCCACTGCCATCGATAGCCGATACCAGCGCCGATAAACCGACTTTTAATATCACTATAATTTATGCCATCGACAGTTCTGTTTGCATCTTCAGCGCTGTAACCTCCCAGAAAAACACCCCAGAACTTAGTATCCTGATAAGGCTTGGCATAATATTTATATGAGAGCATTCCTGGCAGTCCTATGCCGAAGGCGTGGTTTTTATTCTGGTATTCAATTCCCAGAATTCCGAGAAAAGGCGAAAAACCGAAAACGGCATTTAAATAGGGTTCATTATCCGGGCTTATTATATTTTCAGTTTGCTCAATATCACCTTTGCCGGCGAACACGGCTGTTGATATCACCAGCAATAAACTCATCCTTAAAAAAAACTTCATAATACTTATTTTTCCTTATAACTAATTTAATTTACGACTAATGATCTATGATTTATTCTCTATGACTTAACCTTTATGACTTAATCTCTATGATTTATTCTCTACGACTTATCTGGCGGATAAATATCCCACTCAACCAGAAAATCTGGATTAGTAACAATCGTTTCTGATTCTGACAATTTATAGTCACCGGGTTTTGCTGGCAGGTAATGATCGAGATCCGGTGGAATACTAAATTCCTCACCGGTATCACCCCGCAATACCACCAGACCGTCTTCGTTATCGATACGTACAATTGGCCCGACAAACTGCTCAAACGCTTCCAGATCACCAAAATCGTTCATGCAGGTCAAACTCACCAGTACAGTTTTCCCTAGCATTTTTTCAGCCTGTTTCGGGTCGAAAACACAACCCGCAAATATTTTCTTACTCATAGTATTTCTTCACTTTAATTTCGCCGCATTATACGCGAATTCAAAACACCCCAAATAAATATCGGTGGATAAAAAATAGTGGATAAATAACGCTGACTAAATAACGATAACCGTCAGGTCTATATCAGTCCTTATCTTTCAAGTACGCAAATGGCACTTTCCAGTGCCAGACGTAATTCTTTCGCCTGCTCAATCGTCATTGCATAGTAGCGGCTAATCTGCGCATCTTCTGCGGTTTGCTCGGGACTCGAAATAAAATGCGGGCGAAACACCACCAGTTTATGCGCTTCTATTGGCCCCACATCCCAGTTGGCAAGAGGGTAAATTTTTTCGTTTTCCTGGTCATGCTCATGGTCATGTTCCGACATAATAAATCTCACCTGATAATTTCAAATCCTATTCTACATCATGGATATCTATAATTCTGTCTATGTTAAAATTCACATTTACCCCACTTGCAGAAATCCACTTATGAAATATTCCGGCAATACCCAGAAAATGCAAACCCGCCTAAATGACAGCTCAAATGACACGGTTCAATATCACCTGCCGATTGGAGATAATTTAGTGGATATGAACGCCCTAATCGGCTCTGAAATTCAACTGGAATTTGACGGTGAAATTAATTGCATCGCCTGCGGGCGGAAAACTAAAAAAAGTTTTAATCAGGGTTATTGTTTCCCCTGCCTGCAATCTCTCGCACAATGTGATAGTTGCATTATAAAACCTGAAAAATGTCATTATTCAGAAGGCACCTGCCGGGAACCACAATGGGGCGAGCAGTTTTGTTTGCAAGATCATTATGTATATCTGGCCAACTCATCCGGGCTTAAAGTCGGCATCACCCGTGGCACACAAATCCCCACTCGCTGGATGGATCAGGGCGCGACCCAGGCTCTGCCAATTTTCCGGGTTAAAAACCGATTAACATCCGGACTGGTTGAAGTGATTTTTAAAAATCATGTTGCGGATAAAACCAGCTGGCAAAAAATGCTAAAAGGTGAAGCTGACAAAGCTGATATGCATGCCCGCCGTGATGAGTTATATGCCTTGAGTGAAAGTGCGCTGAGTGAGCTAGCGGTAACCTTAGACAACGATGCAATTGTATATTTAGAAAATGAATCCGTTGTAAATATTAACTTCCCGGTCAATCAATACCCACAAAAAGTAAAGTCATTAAATTTTGATAAAACACCTGTGGTCAGTGGCGTATTAAATGGCATAAAAGGGCAGTATCTAATACTTGATAGTGGTGTTTTGAATATCCGAAAATTTGGTGGTTACCAGTTGAGCCTGGAAAGTAATCCCGGAAAATAGACCTGAGAAGTAAACCTGGAAAATAGACCCGGAAAATAGACCCGGAAAATAGACCCGGAAACTAGACCTGGAAAGTAAACCTGAAAAGCTGATCAAAGTGGTTAATAAATAATGCGTTTTCCCAGGGAAGGTAAAATTATTTTTGGTGCACTTCACCCGACTCACGCTCACCCATTTCAAAACCATGGTGATACGCTTTAAACCACTCCATCACATGATCATTTTTATGAATACCTTCGTCATCCAGATTGATATGATTTAACTTTTCTGCAAAACCATTATTGCGAAAATACGCCACGACTCCGTTCGCATATCCCCGGTTGTACCATAGTTGCGCATCCGAAGGCATATCAATATAACCTTGTGTTTCAGCGTATAACTTTTCGACCAAGCCCACTAATTTATCAATGACACTCATACATTTATCCTAATAATTCATCTAAAGAAGCGCCGCTCGCATTCTCGCCCATTTCTACAATCAATGTCTCCTGCAATGGCATACTCTCTGATTGAATGTGGGGCAATAACTGCTCAGTCAGCTCTATCACCATCATCAGTCCCTTCTGCGTTCCCGTATCGTCTGTCGATTTTGCCTGCGCCAGCATAGATTCGATATAAGTACGCAAAGCGTGCAGGCGCTGCTCGACTGTCATTTGCTGAAATTCAGACGTAAAACTCAGGTGCAGTTCACGCAATTTGGGCTGGGGGTCATGCACCGCTATATCAAATGGTGCCGGTGGATATGCTGTAGCGCTCATTAAAAACTCATTCAATCTTTTGGGCGGGCAATTATATATGAAAAATAGTGCTAAAAATGCTATTTTACGCGACTGAGATTTAAACCCGAAACGAGCACCCATGACCACACAACGCAAAATCCTTATCACCAGCGCCCTGCCCTACGCAAATGGTCCGATACACCTCGGCCATTTAGTTGAATATATTCAAACCGATATCTGGGCGCGCTTTCAAAAAATGCGCGGCCATGAGTGTTATTACGTATGTGCGGATGACGCCCACGGCACGCCGATTATGTTACGTGCACGTCAGGATGGCATTACACCGGAACAATTAATTGCTGATATCAGCAAGGATCACCAGGCGGATTTTGCCGATTTTTTAATTGGTTTTGACAATTATCACAGCACCCATTCGGACGAAAATAAGACGTTATCCCAGAGCATTTACCGCACACTGCGCGATGCCGGGCACATTGCAACCCGCAGCATTTCACAGGCTTACGACCCTGAAGCCAATATGTTTTTGCCGGATCGGTTTATCAAAGGCACCTGCCCAAAATGCGCCGCTGAAGACCAGTACGGCGACAACTGTGAAGTGTGCGGCGCAACCTACGACACAATTGATCTAAAAAAACCCTACTCAGTTGTTTCCGGCGCCACCCCGATTAAAAAAGAGACCGAACATTTTTTCTTTAAGCTCGGCGACTTTGAAACCATGCTTAAAAAATGGACGACGGCGGGCCATGTACAATCTGAAATTTCCAACAAATTAAAAGAATGGTTTGAGTCTGGATTAAAAGATTGGGATATCACCCGCGATGCACCCTACTGGGGCTTTGAAATTCCTGACGCAAAAGATAAATTTTTCTATGTCTGGTTAGATGCACCAATTGGTTACATGGCGAGTTTTAAAAACCTGTGCTCTAAAACTGATTTGAACTTTGACGAATTTTGGGGCGCTAATTCTAAAACCGAATTGTATCATTTTATCGGTAAAGACATTGCCTACTTCCATACTTTATTCTGGCCCGCGGTTTTACAGGGCTCTGGGTATCGCACTCCGACAAAAGTTTTTTGTCACGGTTTTTTAACCGTCGATGGTGCAAAAATGTCTAAATCCCGAGGCACCTTTATTAAGGCCCGCACCTATTTAGATAATTTAAAACCGGAATATTTACGTTATTACTACGCCGCGAAATTATCATCCGGCGTGGACGATATTGATTTAAATTTAGAAGACTTCCAGCAACGGGTTAACACTGATTTAGTGGGCAAGTTTGTCAACATTGCATCGCGAGTTGCTAGCTTTATTAAAAAGAACAATGACGGTCTGTTAGCCGCCACCTTACCCGCACCTGAATTACTCCAGCAAATGATTGACGCGGGGGATTCTATTGCACAACATTTTGAAGACAGAAAATACAGCCAGGCCAGTCGCGAAATTATGGCGCTGGCTGATAAAGCCAATGAATATATTGCCGACGAAGAACCCTGGGCGAAAAACAAGCAGCAGGGGCAGGAGCAAACCGTTCATGAAATATGCACCCAGGGCATTAACATGTTCCGCATACTGTGCATTTACTTAAAGCCGATGCTGCCGGAAGTGATTGCACAGGCCGAAGCCTTTTTAAATTGCGGCGAGTTAAGCTGGACCGATTTAGATAAACCCTTATTAAATCACAGCATTAATAAATTTAAGCCCTTAATGCAGCGGGTTGAAAAAGACTCGATTGATAAAATCATTGCCGCATCTAAAGAAGACATAAAAGCGGCTGTAAAAAATGCACCGGCTAAAAAGGCTAATGGTATGACGAATACTGTGACGAATGAGTCGATAGCAGATGAAATAGAGTTTGAAGACTTTGCAAAAATTGATTTACGTATCGCACGTATTGTAAAAGCCGAACACGTGGAAAAAGCTGATAAACTTTTACAGTTAACCCTGGATATTGGCGATGAAACCCGCAATGTTTTTGCGGGCATAAAATCCGCTTATGCTCCTGAAGATTTAGAAGGCAAGTTAACAGTGATGGTCGCAAATTTAAAACCCCGAAAAATGCGCTTCGGCATGTCTGAAGGCATGGTACTGGCAGCGGGCCCCGGTGGTAAAGATTTATGGATTCTTAATCCGGACGATGGCGCGCAGCCGGGTATGAAAGTTAAATGAAAATATTTTAACTGTGTAGGTGCGAGCTATCGCTTGCGAAATATCCCGCCACAATTCGCGCGTTAAAGCTCACGCCTACCGTTATTATGCGTTACCAATAAGTGCCACCATCAAAGCTGTGACTCTATCGGCATGATGGATAAAAAGCCCTGTCCGAAGCGGCGCCAGAAACCGGTCTGTGGCTCATTAGCATGAAGTATTGGTTTATTATTTTTTGTTTCAATCCAGTAAACCTCACCCTTTTCTATTTCAATATCCTCAACATCGATATCTTTATCCGCAAGTTTAACGCTGTAACTACTATCATTAATACTTCTATCAAAAACCGCAGTAGCAATCCTATTTGCCATTACAGGCACATCGTATACAACCCCCACTTCCGAATTTATATTCGATGACCTCGGATCAAAATTAAAGGAACCTATAAACACCTGTTCACGATCAAAAATATAGGTTTTTGCATGCAGGGCACTTTTCGCTTTACTGCCCCGACGCAATGATTTACTGACACGGGTTTTCACATTCGTTTTTAACTCATACAACTCTACGCCCCCCGCCAGTAAATCATATCGGCGCCGTGAATACCCCGACTGCGCCATCAACCCGTCAGTGGAAGACAGTGAATTAGTCACCACCCGAACTTTTATGCCTTTTTCCACCATCGCGGTTAAGTATTTAACACCTTCATCACCCGGCACAAAATAGGGAGAAATTAACTCGAATGTTTTATCCACTTTTTCCACATAGAGTTTTATTAATGACTTCAGATAGGTAACTTCTTCTTGCGATTTCCCCAGACCTTTTTCTGGGTCATCATACACAACATGCACTTCACCAAAATAGGATTTGAAATTATCTGATTCCGGAAGCCCGCCTTTTTTGATACCGCGATACAGTTCAGAGTCCTGAATATCAAGATGATAATCTGAATTTTTTTTAGACACCACAAATTCATGTAAGTCTTTTTTAACCCGCTGAAGATTTTCTTCTGTGGCCTTATTATGATCAAAGGCCGTCACCGGATAAACCACTTCACTGTTCCAGTAAAGATCGAACTGACTACCGATTTTCTTAACCACCGGACCAATAGCAATAACATCTATATCTTTAAAGTTACTGCTTTTATGTGCAGAGAAATATTCATTTCCAATATTACGCCCGCCAATAATCGTATGCTGACCATCAACCGTAAATGATTTATTATGCATACGGTGATTTATACGATTCGGGCTAACCAGATAAGTCACATAACGAAAGTCACGGGTAGCAAACGGATTGAATAAGCGCACCTGAATATTTTTATGCTGATCAAGCGCATAGAGAACTGACTCTGTCTCACTGTCTACAGGCATATCGTCTAACAGTACCCGCACCCTTACGCCACGCTCAGCAGCTGCAATTAAGCCATTAAATAAAAGTTTACCCACTAAATCCGCATGCCAGATGTAGTACTGCACATCGATAGTTTTTTCAGCCGCAAGCAATAGTGAGGCACGAGCCACAAATGCATCAACACCATCGCTGAGTAAAATCATTTTTGATTTATTGACGGACTCACCCAGTTCTTTTTTAGATATTTTACCCAGGGCAGTATTTTCAGTATCCGTTATTGTATAACTGGGTTCAGATTTCAAATGAGTGGGTAACTGTGCACAGGCTGAAAGCAGTGCCATCGCAATCACTACCACCAAATATAATTTCGAATTCATAATCATCCCTTAATTCGCTATTTTTGATAACGATTAAGTGTAAATTATTTAAATCAGCTGAACACCAGAAAATAACTTTTTTTGCTAAAGTTATCAGCAGCAGGTTCAGGGGGAGACTCTGATCAAGTATAAATATGGTTTTTCACAACAGTCAAAAACAGGAGAGAGATAACAGGGGTGTGAATAGCATGACGAAGTAAAACCCTGTTATTTTACTTCGGCCTTATATAATAAAGGAAGACCTGAATTAACGAAAACCTGGGGATACCCTGATCAAGTCTGATTATTTTAGCCAGTCTAAAATAATCAGACTTGATCAGGGTATATCCCTAGCCTTTTTTCATCAAATCAAAAAACTCTTCATTCGTTTTAGTTCTGGATAAACGCTCCAGCATAAACTCGATAGCGGATGTTTCATCCATAGGATGCAGTACTTTACGCAGCACCCACATCATTTGTAGCTCATCCGGATCGGTCAGTTTTTCTTCACGACGTGTACCGGAACGGTTGATATTAATGCCGGGGTAAATGCGTTTTTCAGTAATCTTACGGTCCAGGTGGATTTCAGAGTTACCGGTTCCTTTAAATTCTTCGTAGATAACTTCATCCATTTTAGAGCCCGTATCAACCAGTGCGGTAGCCATAATCGTTATGCTACCCCCCTCTTCGATATTACGCGCCGCACCAAAAAAACGTTTCGGGCGGTGCAATGCGTGAGCATCAACACCACCAGTTAATACTTTACCGGAGGAAGGAATTACTGTGTTGTAAGCGCGTGCCAGACGGGTAATTGAATCCAGTAAAATTACCACATCTTTTTTATGCTCTGCTAAACGCTTGGCTTTTTCAATAACCATTTCAGCGACCTGCACATGTCGGCTGGCGGGCTCATCAAAAGTAGAAGACACCACTTCACCGCGAACCATGCGCTGCATTTCGGTTACTTCTTCCGGACGCTCATCAATCAATAAAACAATCAGATAGCATTCAGGATGGTTGGCTGCAATCGACTGGGCAAGATTGCTAAGCAACATGGTTTTACCGGCCTTGGGTGGCGATACAATTAAACCACGCTGGCCTTTACCTATGGGCGAAACCAGATCAATAATACGCCCGGTAATGTCTTCGGAACTGCCATTGCCGCGTTCTAATGATAAACGCTCCTCCGGGTGTAATGGCGTTAAGTTTTCAAAGGCAATTTTATTTTTTGCCTGCTCTGGTGGATCAAAGTTTATGGTGTCCACTTTAAGCATTGCGAAATATCGCTCACTATCTTTTGGCGGCCTGATTTTGCCTGCTAATGTATCACCGGTTCTTAAGCCAAAACGTCGAATCTGGCTGGGAGAGACATAAATATCATCCGGTCCTGCCAGGTATGAACCCTCTGCAGATCGTAAAAAACCGAAACCATCCTGGAGTATTTCCAGCACCCCATCCCCAAATATATCTTCGCCACTTTTAGCATGCGCTTTAAGAATGGCAAAAATAATGTCCTGCTTTTTGGCACGGGCAAGATTTTCAAGTTTCATAGTTTGAGCGATTTCAACAAGCTCGGCGGAAGGTTTTTTCTTTAATTCACTTAGATTCATAGTTAGGAACGTTTTTGAAGGGTTGGTGGATTAGACGGAACATGCCTTAATATATTAATTTGGTAAAATTAAATAGCTTCGATAAAATTTTTGGTTGTATTAAAATTTAGACTTTATATTTAAGTTGATTTTTAATGCAAACTTGATTACGTCTGCTTTGAGCATATTTTAGATCGACTAAGAATTTGTCGATTTATTTACTTGATGGACTTTAGCATACAAAATTCGGAACGTCTACTTTTTTAATCAAACGTTCCGAAGCGTGCATTTATCTTTAAATATTGCTATCCAGAAATGCGGTTAACTGTGATTTTGATAAAGCACCGACTTTTGTCGCTTCAACTTCGCCATTTTTAAACAACATCAAAGTAGGAATACCCCGAATACCAAACTTGGGAGGCGTACCCGGATTTTCATCGATATTTAATTTAGTGATTTTAACCTTGCCGTCATAAGAGCCGGCAATTTCTTCGAGTATGGGTGCAATCATTTTGCACGGCCCACACCACTCGGCCCAGTAATCAACAAGCACGGGCACATCAGAATTTAATACATCACTTTCAAAACTGTCATCAGATACATGAATGATCTCACTCACAGTGTTTAACCTCCGGGTTGGGATTTCCCCTGTCTATAGCGTTTCCTGAGTACAGCTTAACCAGGTTGAAAGACGAAATAGACGGGTAATTTGTTATTGGAATCGGTAGAAACCATATTAACTAAATTTACAGATTTGTACAGTGCGTCCGCATACTATATGCTTAGGCAATGAGCACACACCTGACTGATCAACGATTTGATCAATATAAATTACCTGAGTCACTTCTGCAAGGCTTGAATCAGGCCAACTTTGAACTTTGCACGCCAATTCAGGCGGATAGCCTTCCCATATTACTGGATGACCGTGATGTGGCCGGGGAAGCACAAACCGGCACAGGCAAAACCATTGCCTTTCTGGTGGGGGTTTACAATAAACTGTTAACCCAGCCTGCACCGGAGCACAGAAAGCCCAATCAGCCCCGCGCATTAATCCTCGCACCCACCCGTGAACTGGCTATTCAAATTCATAAAGATGCAGAACTCATCGGCAAAAACACCGGCCTTAAACTGGCGCTGATTTATGGTGGCACCGGATATGAACAGCAAAAACAATCCATTAGCGATGGTGTTGATATCCTCATTGGCACTCCGGGACGCTTAATCGACTTTTTTAAACAGCACGTTTACAACCTGAAAATGGTGCAGTCCCTGGTGCTGGATGAAGCTGACCGGATGTTTGATCTGGGTTTTATTAACGACATTCGCTATTTAATTCGCAGCTGCCCTGGACCCACTCATCGCCTCAGCATGTTATTTTCCGCCACCCTTTCCTTTCGGGTACAGGAGCTGGCTTATGAGTTAATGAATGCACCGAAGCACATTAAAATTCAATCGAAAAACCGCACCGCGGATAAAATTGAAGAGCGGGTTTACTACCCGGCTAACAATGAAAAAATTCCGCTATTAATCGGACTACTACAAAAAGAACAACCTACCCGCAGCATTGTGTTTGTTAACACCAAACGGGTTGCAGATAATATTAATGCCTGGCTAACCGGCAATGATATGCCCCCGGCGATTCTGTCCGGCGATGTACCCCAGAAAAAGCGCCAGAGCCTGCTGAAAAAATTTCAGGATGGTGAAAGCGCAATTCTGGTCGCCACCGATGTTGCAGCCCGGGGCTTGCACATCCCGGAAGTCAGCCACGTATTTAATTTCGATCTGCCGACAATGGCGGAGGATTATGTGCACAGAATCGGCCGCACTGCGCGCGCCGGTGCGTCCGGTATTGCAATTAGCTTTGCCTGCGAAGACTATGCCCATTACCTGCCCGAAATAGAAGAATACATAACCCATAGCATTCCCAGTGAATCCGTATCCAGCGAGTTGCTGGTTGAACCAAAACCCAAAGCACACGTTGAACGCTATGGTGGGCAAAATCATAAGCACGGAAGCCGGCCGGGAGACCGAAGTGGTAACCGTAATCAACAGGGTAATCGCCATCACAATCGCAACCACAGCAGTGGCCATAAGCAACACAATTCACATCAGGCAAAAAAGGCGACCTCTGATAATTAACCTTAAAACTACTTTCTAGGGATACTCTGATTAAGTATGGTTAGAATTAGGCGAAGAAAAAAGTACCTGTATTTTTCGCACATTAAGGCGCCATAACATATTGCTATGGGCCACTCTATTGCAACGAGCTTCGGGGAAAATACAGGCGCTTTTAGCCAACCTAAAATAATCAGATTTGATCAGAGCATACCTGACCCTCATCGCACGCCCGTGAAAACGAGCATGCCTCACACCTGCCGTTTAACTCACTGATATGATTTTAGAAATGGGTCTGTATCTGATTCTGGGGGCCATTGTTGGCATCCTGGCAGGTCTGCTTGGGGTCGGTGGGGGGTTAGTGATTGTCCCGGTACTGGCGGCTATTTTTCTGTGGCTCGGCTTGCCCCACGAATTCATTATGCATCTGGCGCTGGGCACGTCTTTAGCCAGTATTTTATTCACCTCGGTTGCATCGGTTTACAGCCACCACCAACATGGAGCCGTGAACTGGAGCCGCGCCATAAAACTGACCCCGGGAATTATCATGGGTGCATGGTTCGGGGGGTTATTTGCAGGTGTATTAAGCAGCGATATTTTAAAACCGCTGTTCGCGACATTTGAACTGCTGGTTGCCGCCTACATGCTGAAAGGCTCAAAAGCCACCACACACAACACCCGCCCTTCTATAATAATTTTCAGTAGCAGCGGCGGCGTCATTGGCTTTATCTCATCGATTGTTGGTATCGGCGGTGGCAGCCTCACCGTGCCCTGGCTCATGTGGCACGGCAGCAGTATTCATAAAGCTATTGCAACTTCGGCGGCGGTGGGTTTCCCGATTGCACTCGGGGGAACGCTGAGTTATTTATACTCCGGCTGGAACCATCCTCTACTACCGCAATATTCAGCCGGGTATATTTACCTGCCAGCGCTTTCTGGCATCGTTCTAAGCAGTGTATTTTTTGCGCCCCTCGGAGCGAATCTGGCGCATAAACTGGATGTAAAGAAATTGAAGCGGGTGTTTGCATTTTTGTTGATTGGGTTGGCGGGGTATTTGTTTGCGGGTAACTAGGCACCTCAATCCCTCTTTTACCCAGGAGGGGGAAAGGGGGGAGGAATAAAACTACTTAACCGCCTTCCCCACCTCTTTCAATGATTTCGCAGGCTTCTTTTTCATACCTGATTCATAACGCAACGGATAGAGCACCTCGGTTAACTTAATGAGCGCATTAATATACAGCTGGTTTTTGTAACGGTTACAATGACGCTGCAACCAGCCCTGCGCTTCGTCAAAATCAGACTCACCTAAAATATTATAAGTATTGGGCATAATCACATTAAATGCGGTTAAATAGCCGATCGTCCAGTCGATAAAATAGTCCTGCTTCTGACCGCTTCTCATCGATGTTAAATAAGCTTTGCAACTTTCTCCCCCAGCACCATACACCGCATAGCCGCCTTCAAAATCCCGGGCGATGGCCTGTGACGCAAACATTAAAACGAATAGAAAAATGCGGGTTAAGCGTTTCATACTTTTCTCTTTCAGGTTTTCAAAGTTATTGTTAAAAGCATAGTCGCAGAACCAGCAGAGTTCGAGCTTGATTTAAAATTAAATTCAGACTAGTGTCTAATTATAACAACCAAACCGGTAGCCACATGCATAAACCCGAACTTAAAATTACTATTCTCAGCGATTACATCTGCCCGTTTTGTTATATCGGGCACCTGCGTCTGGATGCCCTGCGCGAAAATTATGACTTAAAAATTAACTGGTGTTTTATCGAAATTCACCCTGAAACACCGAGCGAAGGTCATTCGATAAAGATGCTCAACTATAGCGATGAAGCATGGGATGAAATGTCTAAAAATCTGCTGCAACTTGCACAGGAAGAAGGCATCACCCTGTGCGAACAAACCATCACCACCAACTCACGTAAAGCACTGCTCCTCAGCGAAGCAGTTAAACCCCTTGGGGCAAAACTTTTTTACTCTCTGCACGAACGATTATTCAGTGCCTATTTTATCGATGGTAAAAACATTGGTGATGAAGCCGTACTGCGAGAAATTGCCAGCGAAAACAATATCCCGGAAAATATCGTCACCCAGGCCTGGAGCGATAAATTTGCCAGTGGCCCCGCGGATGCTGTACCCGCCAGCCTGCTGGCCTATTTACAATATGCCGGGGCATTACAGGCAAAAAGCGTCCCCAGCTTTATTATTGGTGAACAGATGCTCAGTGGGGTTGTCACTCGTCAAAAACTACTCAATGCAGCAAAAATTCATCTACAAAAAGCTGAAATCAGCAAAGATCTGAACTAGGCTTAGTATCAAATTAAACTTTAAAAAATGCCTACTTATGGATTTCCCAAACAGCGAATTCTGGAACTACTCCACTCAAATCTGGAATTTACCTGACGTTGAAAAAATTTGTTTAACGTTACAGAATAATTTCGATACTGACACAAATATATTGTTGTACTGCTGCTGGGTGGGGGATAAAAACCTGAACCTGAATGATGATGATTTGCAGTCCCTGCTTGATACCATCCAGCCCTGGCAAACCATTATTAAACCCCTGCGCGAGTCGCGCAAATTAATGCAGCAACAGTCCATTGCCATGCCTTCCAATTTAAAAGACCAGACGATTTCTAATTTGAATGATATGGAACTGAATGCAGAGCATATGGCGCAGTTGGCACTTGAAAAAGCGCTTAAGTTGAAAAACATTGCATCCTGCGCACAGAAGTCGGGAGTGAATACAGGGAAAAATACTGCGGCGCAAGACGCAGAAATTAATGGAATTGGATGCAGTCTCGTTAATATAAAGACTTATTTAAGCACCCTCGATAGCTTAACTTCTGCTGATGAAATTATGCCGCAAATCAGCCAGCTGCTAACCGCTATTTTTCAGGACGAGGAAGCGGTGCAAATGGCGATGATGGGCTAGGAAAGGCCTTATTCTTCTTCAACTCCCAGCATCGCATCTTTTAACGCTTCGGTCACTGGCTCTTCTCCCAACCACACAGATAATAACGCACGATTAAAATCATCCCCTTCAATAGTCCCCTTCACATCACCTTTTATCATTACGCGAGTGCCTTTGCCGGGAATATAATCAAGCAACACCACATCGCCTTTATGCATATCAGAAAACATCTGGTTAAATTTATTCAACCGGTCTTTTAACGCCGAAAAAGTTTTAGCATCCACATTATCTTCAAAGCCTTCTACCCAGGCATCCACCAGTTTTTTCTTTTCAACTTCATCATAAAGAAAGTGCATCAGCACTCGATTGGCTTTAGCGCTTTTTAAAATCGCCTGGGCGCTATTTTGCTTTTCGGGCAGGTACAGTGCTCCCACATAAATTTTAAAAAAGAATTTCGTGCGAATTCCCGCACCATTCAATTTTAAAATATCATCAATCGCTTCTACGGTTATTTGCTCGATCAGTTTTACATCAGCAATTTCCCGCGCTGCTAAATTTACATTTAAACTTAAGCATAAAAAAAGCCCCATGAGAAGCTGCAATAGACGTGATGATTTTTTCATTAGTGAACACCCTGTTATTTAATTTAAATCACTATACTCCTGTGCGATCATATTTCAAATGCTTATGCTGAACCTGAGATGGCGTAGTCGAGTCGTTCATCGCTCTGCCAGTCTGATCGGAATTAGCGCATGGGACACGCCGCTAAAAAGCAGCGACATGTCCCCGATGGAGGCGGGTTATAGCAGGCGCTCTGTCTCTGAAGAGATGGAGCTGATGTGATATTACTTCTTGTCAGCTTCAGCTGACCACGCCAGATCCAGCTGCTTGGCCGCACGCACTTCATCCAGTCGGTTCACCGGCATGGTATAAGGCGCATTGTGCAGCATTTCCGCATCGGTTTCCGCTTCCCGCTGAATTTCCACCAGTGCTTCTACAAAACCATCCAGCATCTCTTTGGCTTCGGATTCAGTGGGTTCAATCAGTAAGCACTCGGGCACCAGTAATGGAAAATACGTTGTTGGCGCGTGATAACCTTTGTCCAGTAAACGCTTGGCAAAATCCATCGCGCTGACATTGAGTTCTTTAGCCTGTGTTTTCAGGGTAATGATAAATTCATGGGATGCATAACGATCCGGAATCGCCGCTTCAAATCCCCGCGCCTTTAATTGCGTCATCATGTAGTTTGCATTGAGCGTCGCAAACTCACCGACACGTCGCATGCCTTCTGCACCCAGTAAACGCATGTAAATATAAGCTCGTAACAACACGCCCGCGTTACCCATAAATGCAGACATGCGACCAATGCTTTGAGGAGCATCAGCTTCTGTTAACCATCGGTATTTATCATTTTCTGTTTTTTCAACAACTGGCAATGGCATAAACGGTCTTAAACGTTCAGCCACACCAATCGCCCCAGAACCCGGCCCACCGCCACCGTGGGGAGTCGAAAATGTTTTATGCAAATTTGAGTGAATAACATCAAAGCCCATATCTCCGGGACGAATTTTCCCAAGGATGGCATTTAAGTTTGCGCCGTCATAATAAAGCAGGCCACCCGCATCGTGTATTAATTTTGCAATTTCTTCTATCTTGCGTTCAAACACACCCAGTGTTGATGGGTTGGTCAACATCAGACCCGCTGTTTGCGGACCAACAGCGGCTTTTAATGCCGCTACGTCAACATCACCACTGGCTAACGTTGGAATTTCTTTTACTGTAAACCCACACATGGTTGCGGTAGCCGGATTGGTTCCGTGGGCCGCATCCGGCACTAAAATTTCACGCCGTTCTGTATCGCCGTTTGCATCGTGATAAGCACGAATCATTGCGACGCCGGCAAACTCACCCTGCGCACCCGCCATTGGGGTTAATGAAAATGCCGCCATACCGGTTACATCGCAAAGCATTTCCTGCAGCTCGTACATGCAGGCCAGATAGCCCTGTGAGTTTTGCTGCGGTGCTAATGGATGGCGCGATAAAAACCCCGGCAACATCGCCAGTGAATTACACACCCGCGGGTTGTGTTTCATGGTGCATGAACCCAGCGGATAAAAATGCGTGTCGATGCTAAAGTTTTTTTGCGACAACGATGTGTAGTGACGCACCGCCTGCATTTCAGATACTTCGGGCAAACCCGGTGCTTCGCTTCTTAAAAATTCAGCGGGGATATCTGTGGGTGTTACATTGCCCGTAGCCGACTGAATTTTAGTGTGTCGGCCTTTGGCTGAGTGTTCAAAAATTAACATAACTTTATTCTCTTTAACTTTCGGCTTAGATTTTTCCAGATCTTATTTCCTGGCCTGATTTCCTGATCTGATTTCCAGGTCTGACTTCCTGGCCTGATATTCAGTAACTTATCAAATTAAGATCGCCGGATCCCCGACCCAATAAATGTACATGGGCATTCGGGGATGACAGAAATTTTTTTCACTTTAACGCGTCAGCCAAAGCCGTTGCTAAAATTTCAATATCTTCCGCTATGCGTAACTCCGTAGCGCAAACTAAAATACAGTTTTCAAATTGCGGGTAATCTTTTAACGAATATACGTTTGATAAATCGCAACCCGCTAAAATATTTTGATCCGCCAGTTTATTTAAAACATCTTTAGACGATTTGTTTAAGCGCAAAACAACTTCATGAAACCGCGGCTGATCAAACACCACCTCAACACCATCAATCGCAGATAATTTTTCAACCATTAACTGGGTATTTTGATGACAACTAATTGCCGTTTGTTTTAACCCTTGTGGCCCCAGCAAGCTCATGTGTATCGTTGAGGCGGTAACGACTAACCCCTGATTAGTGCAAATATTTGAAGTGGCTTTTGAGCGACGAATATGTTGTTCACGTGCCTGCAAGGTTAATACAAAACCTTCGCGACCTTCCTGATCTACCGTGCGTCCAACAATGCGTCCGGGCATTTGTCTAACATAAGCTTTTTTACAGCACATAAATCCGTAGTACGGCCCACCGGATGACATAGGCGCGCCTAATGGCTGACCATCACCCACCGCAATATCCGCACCGTTTTCACCCCATTGACCTGGCGGTTTTAATAACGCCAGACTTAACGGGTTAACCACCGCAATCACGACAATATTATTTTCATGGGCCCAGTTGGTAATTGCATCCACATCTTCGAGGTTGCCAAAAAAGTTCGGCTGCGAAATAACCACGGCGGTAATATCTTCACCACTAAACTTTTCCAGTGCAGCCATAGACGTTTTACTCGTTGCACTATCAAACTCAACATCAATCAATTCAACGTTCTGATGTTTAACAATGGTGTGAGTAACATCTTTATAAACCGGATTTAAAGAGCGAGGTACTAAAACTTTTCGTGACTTTGATTTACGATTTGCCCGCACCGCCATCAATGCCGCTTCCGCCACCGCCGATGCGCCGTCATACAAAGACGCATTGGAAACATCCATGGCGGTTAATGCCGTCATCATACTTTGAAATTCATAGGTCAGCTGCAAAGTTCCCTGAGAAGCTTCCGCCTGATATGGTGTATACGCCGTGTAATATTCACCACGGGTAGTAATTTGCCAGACCGCTGCAGGGATGTGATGATCGTAAGCCCCCGCACCTATAAAACAAAGTGGCTGCCCATCCTCGGCAGCACGCTTTTGCATTAAGCGATTAATGCCCATTTCATTTAAGCCCGCGGGCACTTTTTGCAGCGCATCAATTTTTAGGTGCACGGGAATTTCATCAAATAAATTATCAATGCTATCGATGCCAATGACAGCTAGCATTTCTTTTATTTCAGTTTCGGTGTGGGGTACAAATGGCATTTTGGGTCACTACTTTAAAGTATGGTCAATATTTAAAACTTGAATGGTTCTTTTGTCACAGAGACGCAGAGTGCACTCTGCGTCTCTGTGACAAAATTTTCTAGTCTTCGCACTCAGATTCGTATGAACTCGCATCCATCAGCTGTTCAATATCATCTTCATCTGCTGGTTTAATTTTAAATATCCAGCCATCATCGTATGCCGATGCATTAATCATTTCCGGCTCATCAACTAGCGCCTGATTAGTATCGATGACTTCACCGGTAATCGGCATATAAATATCCGATGCCGCTTTTACTGATTCAACGACACAGCAAGCTTCACCCTGTGTAATTTCAGAATCTACTTCTGGTAATTCAACAAAAACAATATCCCCCAACGCTTCCTGTGCATGATCTGTTATGCCGATGGTTATCGTACCATCCTCTTCCAGACGCACCCATTCGTGGGATGATGTATAACGTAAATCTGTTGGTATTTCGCTCATGTTAATAACCTCTTATTACAATTTATATATTTGCTTTCTGTCATTCCCAAAGCCTTGTGTCGAGAATGACAATTTTCGTTTAAAGTAGTCTTACAAACAGGATTTTCCTTCGCGGAAAAACACCGGTTTAACAACTCTGGCTTTTAATAACTTACCGCGCACTTCAACGTCGCAGGTTTCACCAATAGCCATAGGCACACGGGCAATGGCAATGGCCTGTTTTAAACTGGGTGAAAATGTGCCAGACGTGATTTCACCTTCACCGGCTTCGCAAATCACCTTCATGTGACCGCGTAAAACACCTTTACCTTCCAGCACCAGGCCAACTAATTTTTGCTTAACGCCGGCGGCTTTTTCAGCGCTGATTTTGTCACGCCCGATAAAGTTTCTGTCGGCGGGTTCCCAGGCAATGGTCCAGCCTAGATTGGAAATGAGCGGTGATGTGGATTCGTCCATATCTGTGCCGTATAAATTCATGCCGGCTTCCAGACGCAAGGTATCACGCGCACCTAAGCCAATGGGTTTAACGCCCACTTTGGCCAATGCTTCCCAAAATTCAGGCGCTTCAGATTCCGGCAACATAATCTCAAAGCCATCTTCACCGGTATAACCGGTGCGGGCGACAAACCAGTCACCAGATGCGCTACCCACAAAACGTTTTAATTCTGCCGCGGCCTGACTAACATCTAATGGCAGTACAGACAGCGCCTTTTCAATCGCATTCGGCCCCTGCACCGCAATCATCGCCAGCTCAGGGCGTTCGGTTACCGATACTTCAAATGCCGCGGACTGTTTGTTAATCCACGCCAGATCTTTATCCCGGGTGCCCGCATTCACGACCATGCGAAACCACTGATCGTTCATATAATAAACGATCAGATCATCAATGACACCACCATTTTCATCCAGCATAGCGCTGTATAGCGCCTTGCCTTCGGTTTTTAATTTGGCGACATCATTGGCTAATAAATATTGCAGAAAGGCAATCACCTTCTCACCTTGCAGGTCAACCACGGTCATATGGGATACATCAAACATGCCCGCATCACTGCGCACCTGATGATGCTCTTCAACCTGTGAGCCATAATTAATGGGCATTTCCCAGCCGGCGAAATCGACGATTTTGCCACCGTGGTTCTGGTGATTTTTAAATAAACAGGTGTGCTGACTCATAACAAAGGGTTCTCCAGTTAAAGAAAACCCCTCTGTCCTTGGTACCTGAGAGATTGACGTAGCGACTTTAACTACGCGTCCCCTTCGGTGGGCCATCGTTTGCGGCCGCTCTCCAGAGTCAATTGCCAGATCATTTGATGTTTCGCGATCTGAGCGAGAAGCTGTAGTCCTTCTACCTGAGCGTTTCCGGGCGGTTGCGCCTTCGGTGCCTGCCTCAGATATATTGAAGACAGGTCTCTCCCACAGCTTCGAGCGATGTTAAATTCATCGCTAAAATTGAGGGCGTACTATAAACCAGTTGTGATGGAATTGCTATATGTGATCATGTTGCCACATCGTGGGCTTTTACTCGCGATGGACTCTATATTTAAACTCTCTGTTTGTATTCTCCAGCAAATTCTGGGATTATTTAATTCCCTGTAAGTAAAGTGTTTAAAATATGGACTGGTTTAAAGAAGACAAAATAATAAGCCTGCTGAACACCTTCAGTGAAAATCCGTTTTATCAAGCCATTATTATTTTGCTGGTCAGCCTGCTACTGGCACGCATCTTCAATAGCATTATCAGCAAACTCATTTTAAAAATTGCAGATAAAACCAGTACCCATTTAGATAACCAGATCATTCACATTAGTCGCCCCACAGTCAGTAATAGCATTATTTTGATTGCACTGGGTCTGGCCAGCAAACTCATTTTTTCTACACAAACCGGCGTACTGGCCTCACAATTCCTTTACACTTTTGCCTTGCTGGTGTGGGCATTATTTTTTATACGCTTCAGCCGAATACTACTCACCCACTTCAGCCGCAGTGAACGAAACCTGCCACTGGTAAGCAGACAAACCCTGCCCCTGTTTCAAAATTTATCGATACTGATTATCTGCGGGCTGGTCGTGTATTTTATATTTGTGCTGTGGCATATTGACATGACCGCCTGGCTGGCATCCGCCGGTATTGTCGGCATTGCGGTGGGCTTCGCCGCCAAAGACACCCTCGCGAATTTATTTTCCGGCGTTTTAATTCTCGCCGATGCGCCCTATAAAATTGGCGATTATATTGTGCTCGATAGCGGCGAGCGCGGCAAGGTAACACACATCGGTATTCGCAGCACCCGCATGCTCACCCGCGACGATGTTGAACTCACCATTCCCAACTCAATCATGGGCACCACAAAAATCATTAATGAATCCGGCGGACCCTATACAAAATTTCGCATTCGGGTAAGTGTTGGCGTGGCTTATGGTAGCGATATTGATCAGGTTAAAAAAATATTATTTGATGTGGCCATGGAAGAAAAAAGTGTTTGCCATGATCCTGAACCCCGGGTGCGTTTTAGAAATTTTGGCAATTCCAGTTTAGACCTGGATTTATTGTGCTGGGTTGAAGACCCTTCATTGCGCGGTCAGGTGGTGGATATTTTATTAACCACCATTTATAAAACATTTAATAGAGATAATATCGAAATCCCTTATAGCAAGCAGGATTTGTATATTAAAGAACTTCCAGAAAACAGCTAATTTTTTATTCTGGCAACATTAAGAACATCATCAATGCGTAACTCATCCACCATTAAATAAAGGGGGATGGCCTGTAGTTTTTTATTTTCCTTTCTCAACCAGTTGTTTATTAGCGCCTCATTACCATCATGTGAAAGATATAAATTTTCATATATTTCTATATATTTTTCAGCTTCAAACCATGGCGCAGAATTTTTAGAAATCACATTATTTGCATTAGACAACTCACCAATATCCGCACACTGCAAATGAAGTATGCGGGCAAGTTCTGCATGATATATACCCAGCATCTGGGTAATCTGTAAAACGGCCTGGGTTAACGCTTTTTCTGAATGACTGACATCTGATAATTTAATTATATGCATATTATTCGGAATTTTTACCTGCAGGTTTTTATATCCTATAAATACAACGCAGTAAATTAAGACTTTTTTAAATCTCCCCCGTAAAATTAAAATTGGGAACTATCAAGCTGGTCGCAATAAAAATATATATATTCCCTCTTTTTCAAAGAGGGGAGCGAGAAAAAGCATTACCACCGCCCATTACCAACCAGTAGATTTTGCCATTTCGGGTAAATCACCCTCTAGACCTAATGCATGACGCATTAATTTATTTTTAACCGGCCCTAGCCCGTTAACCAGATTCAGCCCCGCATTACGTACAAATGACAATTCGGTTTGTTCGTTACTAAATAAACTTTTAAAGCCACTCATGCTGTACATCATTAAACTGTTATCCGCACGACGCCAACGTTCATATTTTCTGAGCGTCGTTAAAGACGCAATATCTTTTCCCTGCACCCGCGCCTGTAGAATTGTTTCGGCCAGGGCGGCTGCATCAAGTAAACCCAGATTCACCCCCTGCCCTGCCAGTGGGTGAATGGTATGAGCGGCATCACCAATTAATGCCAGCCCGGTTTTTACATATTCATTGGCGTGACGACGCACTAATGGAAATGCCGCACGCTGACTGACTTTTTCAATTTTTCCCAATGTATTTTCAAATGCATCCTGCAGCTCGTTTATGAACGTTGCTTCATCCATTTCGAGCAGCTCATCAGCGCGTTGATTTTCCGCCGACCAGACAATAGAACAACTGCCATCACCCAGGGGTAAAAATGCCAGGGGACCACTGGGTAAAAATCGTTGCCACGCGGTATCTTTGTGATGCAAATTGCTTTTCACCACCGCAACCACCGCCTTTTGTTCATAGGGCGATTGATTAATGTCTATACCCGCCGTTTCACGTACTTTAGAATTTGCGCCATCGGCACCCACCAACAGTTTTGCGGTGATTATATTTGCGTTATTTAATGTTATTTTTTGCTGGTTTCCAGAAAAACTAATGTCAATCACCTGCTGCGGACAAAGCCAGTCAACATTTGGCAGCTGTAAACATTGTTCTAGTAATGAAAACTGTATGACTTTATTTTCAATAATATGCCCCAGCGAATCTATACCCAAATCCGCCGCATCGAAATGTATATTCCCGTCTCCGGTAGCATCCCACACCTGCATATGCTGATAGGCACAGGCACGACGATTTAACATACCCTGCCAGGCATTTACATTCTGTAGAATTTGTTGAGATGATTTACTGATGGCGGAGACGCGCAGTTCGTAATCATCGCCCGGGTTAATATCTGCGGGTTGAAAAGCTTCAACTACGGCAATTTTAAATTGCTGCTGGCCGAGCGCACAGGCGAGGGTTAAACCTACCATGCCGCCGCCGATTATGATTATGTCGTATTGATTATGCATGCGAATAAAAAGCACAAGATAAAGACAACGCAAATGAACACAAATAGACAGGATAAAAAGCTGGATACATTTTATTGCCTCCCCCTTTAAAAAAGGCAATGCAAATATATTTAATCGCTAGCAGCTTCATTATGAAAATTGATTAAGTGACTGAGGGGGATTTAAATTTAGAACAAAATCTCCCCCGGCCCCTCTTTTTCTAAGAGGGGAGAAAAAAGCACTCTTATTTAGCGTTAATTTACGTCTATTTGCGTTCATTTGCGTTTTCTTTTACCCCAGTTCAAACATAGTCACAATCCATCACAATGACAATCGCCGTTGCAATTTATTCATTCGACCCAGCAGCCCCATACTTTGCCTTGCCATTAACGAACGTAGCGGCGATATTAAACCCAGCACAATCAAAGCCGATGCCCGTATGTGCCCGAGAGCCATATTATCATTTGAAAAAACTTTCACCATGGTATCGGTAATACGATAAACCCGCTGCATATCTTTTAATCTTTTTGCGTGATATTCAGCCAATAATAATGCGTGCCCCGGATCATTATTAGCCACGATCATTTCAGCCAACTCAGCCACATCGCGCAGAGCCAAATTATAACCCTGCCCGGAAACCGGATGCAGTGCGTGTGCCGCATTTCCAATAATCACCACACGGCCTTTGGTTAACTGCTCGGTTTGCGTATACGCTAATGGATACGAAAAGCGCTCGCCGATTTTTTCAATATTACCTGCACGATGACCAAAGCGTTGTTGCAACTCATTAATAAATTCATCATCCATTAATTGCATAATGCGATCCGTATCATTCTGCTCACAGGTCCACACCACAGAATAACGATTTTCTGTCATCGGTAAAAATGCAATCGGCCCGCTATGGGTAAATCGTTCATAGGCGATACCCTGATGCAACTGATCGGTTTGTACATTGGTAATAATAGCGGACTGATTATAATCTTCGCGCTTCACATCTAGCCCCGCCAGTTTTCGGGTAACCGATTGCACACCATCAGCGGCAACTAATAATTTAGCCTGCAGCTTTTGCTCACCCTCATCGGTTTTAATTTTTATCTCAAGCTGATCGTCAGATTGCGCTAACGATTGAATCGTGGCGGGACAGAACCAGTCAATGTGTTTTAATGAACCCACTTCGTCCATTAAAACTTTTCCCATCACCCGGTTTTCTACGACATAACCGAGGGCTTCGACTTTTTCTTCTGTGCGAGTAATGCGTGTTGCACCAAGATGCCCCCGATCGGAAACGTGAATGGATTTAATGGCTTCAATTTCGGGTTCTAGTTTTTCCCATAACACCATTGACTCCCAAATTCTGCGTGAGCCGTAAGACAGAGCAATGCAACGATCATCAAAACTGGGTTGTGATCTGGAATTAAATTCATGGGCTTCGACCACTGCAATTTTTTTATCTGCGTGACTCTTTAGCGCCGCGACTAAACTCGCACCCACCATGCCGCCACCGATTATGATTATGTCGTATTTCTTTGTCATAAAATTCAAAAGCAGTTTGTCCGCGAATAAACGCAAATGAACGCGAAAAAAAACAAAAGCATTAATTTGTGCGTGGTACGCCGCAGGCGCACTAACAAAAAATTTGCGTTCATTTGCGTTTATTCGCGGACAACAATGCTTCACTCCCCAGCCATTATCGCTTCAATTTCGTGCGTGGTTTTCGGCAATCCATCAGTCAACACTTCACAACCCTCTTTGGTCACCACCACATCATCCTCAATACGCACCCCGATATCCCACCAGCGCTTTGCACCACGGCTGCCATGGGGAATGTATAAACCCGGCTCGATGGTTAACACCATGCCCGGCTCTAATAGACGCCACTCGTCATCAACTTTGTAATCCCCCACATCATGCACATCCATACCCAGCCAGTGGCCGGTTCTGTGCATATAATATTTTTTATAACTTTCGTCTTTAATGAGCTTATTCAAGGTTCCTTTTAATAAACCTAATTCAATCATACCTTTGGTTAAAACTTTTACCGCCGCTTCATGGGGGTCGTTCCAGTGATTGCCCGGTTTAACTTTTTTAATACCCGCCAGATTTGCCTGCACCACTAAATCAAAAATTTCTTTTTGGGCTTCTGAGTATTTACCATTAACCGGAAACGATCGCGTGATATCCGCATCATACCCACCGAATTCACAGCCCGCATCAATCAGCACCAGTTCGCCGTCATTCAGTGGCATATTATTTTCGGTGTAGTGCAAAATACAGCTATTCGCGCCACCACCCACAATGCTCGGGTAGGCCCAGGTTGCGCCATTTTTTTGAAACTCGTAAATAATGATGGCATCAAGCTGGTATTCATTCACACCGGGTTTGCAAATACGCATCGCCTGTTTATGGGCTTCCACAGAAATATTGGCGGCTTTTTTCATGAGGCGTAATTCATCGCGGCTTTTAAACAGGCGCATGTCATGGAGCAAATAATCCAGAGAGACAAACTCATAGGGTACATGTCCACCGGAGCGGGACTGCTTACGCAGGGAGTTCACCCAGTCCATCACCTGCTTGTCAAATTGCGGGTCCAGCCCCATGGTGTGATACACCCGCTCGCAGTGCTCCATTAGTCCGGGCAGTATGTCATCGATATCGTCGATGGGAAAGGCGTCATCCGCGGCGTAATTTTCCTTCGCACCTTGCGGGCCAGCACGCCTGCCATGCCAGATTTCCTGTTCTTCGTCCTTATCGCGACAAAATAAAATGTACTCGCCATTTTTTCGTCCGGGCACCAATACAATCACCGCCTCCGGCTCGGGAAATCCACTCAGGTAAAAAAAGTCGCTGTCCTGTCGGTAGGGGTAGTCTACATCCCGGTTTCTACAACGAACAGGTGCGGCGGGGAGTATTGCGATTCCGTCTTCACCAATCATGCGAAGCAATTGTTTTCTGTGTCGTGCGTGAATTTTGGGGTTCATTCAGGTCTCTTTAAAGTTATCTGCCGGGGGAAAATTATCTGCCATGAATTCTATCTCCTTGGGAGCATTAGTGTTACTGCAGAGTTTGCGGTGCCTTGTGCGATGGCTGTAACTCTTCACTAATTAACAGAACCCCCATACGCACATACTCGTAAATTTGCATATATGAATCTTCATCCGCATCACTCTCTTCGCCCAGGTCATGACCGGCACGGGCGATTTCAACCATGTCGGCAATCAGCTCAGCGGTATCTTTGGGTAATTTCTGATCTTTTTTTAAGCCCCCCGCCGCCAGCCCATAGGTGAAGCCCTGGCACCAGAAGGCCAGGGCCTCGGTGCGCTGGGCCAGTGATGCATTATCATCCGGCAGCAGCAATTGAAAATCAGCTTCCGAATCATTGAACTGTTCCTGGGTGTCATTATACAGGCCAACGAGCAGCTGGCTGGCTTCTTTAATCAGCATGTCATTCACATCAAAGGTTTCAAATACCTGTTCGAGCCAGGCGCTCAGCTCAACCTTGCCCGCCGCGCAAAGCATGCCACAGAGGGAACCATGGGATTCAGATGCAATTAAATCCGCATTGGCCTTGGCCAATGCATCGGTTAAGCTGTTATAATCCGGTCTGGAGATCATTTATTTTCCTGTCAGTAAATTTGTCTATTATTTTTATAGCACAACATCCGGGGGGTGTTTTCCCCTGTGATTTTATGACAACTTATTGAAATTTAATATAAAAATAAAACCGTTAGGCTGATTTTACCTTCGATTCCATAGCCGGACCTCATTCTAACATGCACAGGCCAGCACCTGAAAAATTTGACCTGAGCTCAAGGACTAACTATATTTAACGTTATGAATACTGAAAACCAAAGCAATATCGAAGCACTGGAAGGCAAAGTAGAAGAACTGCTGACGCTATCTAAAAAATTAGCGACTGAAAATACTGAGCTAAAACAGCAATTACAGGGCATTAAAGGCGAGCGCTCTCAATTAGTTGAACAGAGAGAAACGGTGCGCAATCAAGTTGAAAGCATGATTACTCGCCTTAAAACTATCGAAACCGCATAGTTTCTTTTTAATGTTTCAAAGCAGTTCTATTTTCACGGGTAGAGCTTCAGGCATACTGCTTTCGGTTTAACTATATTTTTATAACAGATTTTTTTGGACGGATTTATATGGGCAACAATGGTCTCGATATTAGAATAATGGATAAGGACTATCGCGTCGCCTGCCCACAGGATCAACAGGCTTCACTACAAGATTCCGCCAGCTTTCTAAACGACCGCCTGAACGAAATTAAACGTAAGGGCTCAATTATTGGCACTGAGCGCATTGCCATTATGGCGGCGCTTAACCTGGCCCACGAATTACTGGGTAGCCAGGAATTCGTCGGTGATCTTGAAGACGTTGATAACCGCATGCTAAATCTGCAAAAGAAAATAGATATTGCACTTCGGGACATTGAAGTAGCATAATATACATAAATTATGTTGTCGCTCTGTTAGCTGCTTGGCCAAGGCTTCAGATCAAGGCGAAAAAGGTGAGTTTACACAGGTAAATAATCATTTTTTAACGCGGAGCTGAGAGACAAAAAGTAAAGAATATAGTGTTGTTGCTCAGTTCGCTGCTGGCTGGCTTCAGATCAAGGCGAAAAATGTGAGTTTACGCAGGTAAATGATCATTTTTTAACGCAGAGCTAAGAGACAAAAAGTAAAGAATATAGTGTTGTTGCTCAGTTCGCTGCTGGCTGGCTTCAGATCAAGGCGAAAAATGTGAGTTTACGCAGGTAAATGATCATTTTTTAACGCAGAGCTGGAGTCAGCCAGCAGTGAAATGAGCAACAACAGAACAGTTTGGGTGCTTCTGCGGTGTTTGTAAGCATACTTATAAAACCCTTGAGCCTTACTCATCGACCCCGGGAATGTGTCTGCCGGTGCTGTGTGCATTACCGCTTGTAGCGGGAAGCCTTATACATCGACGCTAGTTCCCACCTGAACTTCTGGTTCAAGGTTCGTGAGATTTGCTACGGCACTTGTGGCTGCACCCTCCTAAACACCAGCCTCGCAATGCGAGGCTTTTTTTATATTAAGCCTTTTATATTAAGCCATGACAAACCCTCAGCGACTCAACCCACAGAAACAAAGACAGCTTTTACGCACGACACTACGTCAGCGACGTAATGCACTGGATTTTGACGCCCAGGATATACATGCACAGGCGTTAGACCAGCGACTCAGTAACAGTAGCCTGTTCAAACACAGCAAACGCATTGCCGTTTACCTGACCGCCGATGGTGAAATTGACCCCGTGTATTTAATACAAAGTGCCTGGCGTGCTCATAAAAAAGTATATCTGCCTGTGTTAGCACCATTTTCCAGCCGGCTGTATTTCGCGCCTTATTCTGCAAACTGCAAAATGAAATTCAATCGTTTTCAAATTGCCGAGCCCGATGTACACCCAAAACACTGGCTTAAGCCACAACAGCTGGATTTAATTTTAATGCCACTGGTAGGTTTTGATAAGACCGGTAACCGACTCGGTATGGGTGGCGGATTTTACGATCGCAGCCTGAGTTTTATCCGCTTTAGAAACACTGCTTATAAACCTTATTTAATTGGTCTGGCCCATGAACTTCAACATGTTGATAAACTGCCCCATCAAAACCATGATGTTCCACTGCAAATGATAGCCACTGAACAACAACTACATATCTGTAAATGAAATTTTTTTTATTAAAAATCATATTAGTTATTACGGCACTGCTTCCTCTTAAAGCAGTGCACTTTATGGGAAAAATAATTGCCAGACTCACCTGGCTCACCAACAGTCGAATTCGTCGAATTGCAGAAAAAAATATTCATCTTTGCTTTGCGGAATTAAATCCGTCACAACAAAAAGAACTGGTACAAAAAATTCTAAATGAAACCGGCAAGGTGATTTTAGAAGCGGGAAAAATGTGGCAGCTTGATGCTGCACAAACACTGGCACTTGTAAAAGAAGTTGAAGGCGAGCATTTAATTAAACAGGCCCAAAATACAGGTCGAGGCGTTATTCTTGCCTGCCCACACTATGGCTCATGGGAACTGGTCGGTTTATATTGCGCAAAACATTATGCGATGACATCTATGTATGCACCTCAGCCTAACCCGTTGGCGGATAATTTAATGCGCGAAGCACGCCAGCGCACCGGTGCCAAACTGGTGCCCACGGATATTAATGGCATACGTGCCATGAGCAAAGCCTTAAAACAAACCGAACTGGTTGCCATATTGCCTGACCAGTCGCCCTATGACAACGGTCTGTTTGTGCCTTTTTTCGGTCACCTTTGTTACACCATGACCCTGTTACCCAAGCTGGCTAAAAAAACCAATGCCGTCGTTTTATATACCTATGCTCAGCGCCTTAAAGATAGCAGCGGATTTAAATTAATTTTTCGCGAAGCCAGCAAGGATTTAGCAACCATGGCGCTGGAACCCGCCACGGCACAAATGAATTCAGATGTGGAGAAATTAATACGTGAAACACCTCATCAATATCAGTGGACGTACAAACGTTTTAAACGTCGCCCCGAGGGTGAAAAATCAATCTATTAATATAGGGCATATTTTTATTTTCGTGAATTTTCAGCTGCCATGCTATGATAAAAAAACATTTTTAATTCAATCATTATAAAGGGATATCAATGTCAGTAACCGCACAACAAATACTCGATAAATGGCCAGATTTTTTCGCTTTAGTGTCCGGTGAAAAATCCAGTCAGGCAGGCTTACCCAGCTCGGTTGAAAATCCTTTAGACAACAGCATTGTTTTTTTAAATGATAACAAATTAATTTCACAAATTAACACCAGTCAAATTACGATTGCCGTTATTGCTGAAAAAAACATTCAAAAACTGGACATCAACGAGCTCAACCCGCAGATCACTTTTTTATCGACCGCCAATCCAAAAATGGCAATGTCTCTGGTTAACCTGACGTTTTTTGCAATTACCGACAATCAGCGCCAGTTAGGCGATACAAACATACACCCCAGCGCCAGCATCGCGCCGAGTGCAAGCATCGGAAATAACACTATTATTGGTCCCAACGTGGTTATTTATGATGATGTGGTGATCGGCGATAACGGCTTCATTGGCGCACAAACAGTGATTGAGTCTCACTGCCGGTTGGGTGATGCCTGCCACATTCACGCCATGGTTTTTATTGCCCATCACACGGAAATCGGCAGTCACTGTGAAGTACACCCGCAAAGTGCCGTTGGCACCGAAGGTTATGGGTATGCGACAGACGACAAGGGCGATCACTACCGCATCCCCCATTATGGAAAAGTTATTTTAGAAGATCACGTACACATTGGCGCCGGGGTCAATATTGACCGGGGCACATTTGAAAATACCCACATTGGTCGCCACACAAAAATTGATAATCACTGCCACCTGGCCCACAACACAGTTATTGGTGAACAGTGCTTTATTACCGCTGGATTTATTACCGCCGGTTCCACCAACATTGGCAACCGCTGCTCGTTTGGTGGCAGGTCGTCCATTAATGGTCACATCACCATTTGCGACAACGTTTTAGTGGGGGGCGCGAGCACCGTGAGAAACAGCATAAAGGATGCGGGGGCTTATATGGGTGACCCGTTAATGACCATGAAAGAAGGCCTGCGAGCCTATGCGACTTTCCCGCATATTACTGAGATGCGAAAAACACTGAACAATGTGAAAAAAATGCTTGAGAAAGACGACGAACAATAAGTAAATACACTCACTAAAACTAAAGGTCACTGGATTATTAAGTGCGTCCCTGCACTTACCCCTTCGGGCCGTGCAGAGCACGTTTAAAATCGATCCAGTCGGATTTTATCCCGCTACTTGTATGCGGAAGTGACGCCGCTTGTATAATTATCCAAACATTTTTAATGAAGAAAACTCTGCGCTATAAGACAACCACTTAAACCATTCGCATGCATACGTGACTATTTGCGTTTTTTGCGTTAAATCTTTTGAATTTAACTGTCGCAAATTAATTGGTTGCCGGACCCAAAAACATTTTATAAGCTTCATTATCACTTTCATCCCACCAGTTGTACCCAAGCTCATCTAAAAATATTTTCACATCTTTGCGCTCAGCCATTGGCACCTGCAAACCCACTAGCACTCGCCCAAATGCCGCACCGTGATTTCGATAATGAAACAGACTGATATTCCAGCGTTTGCCGATATGTGATAAAAAATCCAGCAATGCACCGGGACGCTCGGGAAACTCAAAACGATACAACACTTCATTTTCAATTTTATTCGCATGCCCGCCCACCATGTGACGCACATGCAGCTTTGCCATTTCATTATCGCTCATGCTCAGCACCGGATAACCTTTCTCTGACAGTTTTTGTACCAGCTCATCCAGTTCGGTTAGACCATCTGCCAACTGGATACCAGCGAAAACATGGGCATTACTACTGTCGGAATAACGATAATTGAATTCAGTGATACCTTTTTTTCCAATCAAGCGACAAAAGCGTAAAAAGCTGCCGGGTTCTTCGGGGATGGTAACGCCGATTAAACCTTCTCGATGCTCCCCCAGCTCAGCACGCTCCGAGACGTGTCGCAGGCGATCGAAATTCATATTTGCGCCACTGTTTATAGCAATTAAGGTTTGCTTGCTGACATTATTCTCTTCGACATATTTTTTAATGCCGGCAACCGCCAGGGCGCCAGCGGGCTCAGTAATTGAACGGGTGTCATCAAAGATGTCTTTTATGGCGGCACAAATTTCATCGGTATTAACCGTAATGACCTCATCCACCACCTGGCGTGCAACACGCCAGGTTTCCCGGCCCATCTGTTTAACGGCTACGCCGTCGGCAAATAAACCCACATGATTTAATATCACTCGGCGATTTTTTTCTAGTGCTGCGGCAAAGCAGGCAGAGTCCTGTGCTTCAACCCCAATCACTCTTATCTCGGGACGCAGATATTTTATAAATGTCGCCATTCCCGCAATTAGCCCACCCCCACCTACGGGGATGAAAATTGCATCTATGTCATCGGTGTACTGGCGCAATATTTCAACCGCCACCGTGCCCTGCCCGGCAATTACATCCGGATCATCATAGGGATGGATGTAGGACAACCCCTCTTTTTCACACAGCTCATTCGCATAAACCGAGGCCTCATCAAAGGTATCACCCACCAGCACGGCCTTAGCACCGTAAGAGCGAACCGAATCGACCTTAATCTTCGGGGTAGTCTTAGGCATAACGATTATCGCCTTCACGCCCAGCTTACTGGCCGCCAGCGCCAGTCCCTGAGCATGATTTCCCGCGGATGCCGCCACTACGCCTTTTATCTCCGACTTACGGCTGAGTTGATAAAGTTTGTTATAAGCACCACGCAACTTAAATGAAAATACCGACTGCAAATCTTCCCGTTTTAGTAAAATTTGATTGTCCAGGCGCACACTTAAACGACGGGCAGTTTCCAGCGGTGATTCAATGGCCACGTCATAAACACGTGCACTGAGAATTTTTTCAATGTATTTTTGAGTCATTATTTTTGAGTCAGAGGGCCTAAAGGGTTAGAATTAACGGTTCCGATTAAGCTGAAAGAATACTATGTCCATCGTTTAAATGATATGGTCGAAAAGAAATGCTCTGGCAAAAAGATCAGGAAACACAATAGGTAAAAAGATGACACAAGATGAAATGAAACGCAAAGCGGCGGAAGCCGCTTTAAAATATGTAGTTGAAGATGAAATTATTGGCGTTGGCACGGGCTCAACTGTAAACCACTTTATTGATTGTCTGGCGGAAATTAAAGGCAAAATCAAAGGTGCGGTTTCCAGCTCGGAAGCTTCAACTAAATTAATGCAAGCGCACGGCATTGAGGTTTTTGATTTAAACAATGTTGATTACATTCCAGTTTACGTTGATGGCGCTGATGAATCCAACCACAACCTGTCGCTCATTAAAGGTGGCGGTGGTGCACTGACACGAGAAAAAATTATTGCCGGTGCCAGCAAAAAATTTATCTGCATCGCGGATGAAAGCAAGCTGGTTGATGTGATGGGCAAATTTCCACTGCCGGTTGAAGTCATTCCCATGGCGCGCAGCTACATTGCTCGTAAGTTAGTTGCCTTAGGTGGCCGTCCGGTGTGGCGTGAAAATTTTATTACTGATAATGGCAATGTCATTTTAGATGTACACGATATGGATATTATGGAGCCGATTAAAATGGAAGATGAGATTAATAGCTGGGCTGGGGTTGTGACTTGCGGACTGTTTGCCCGTAAGGGTGCGGATGTTTTGATTTTGGGTACACCGGATGGCGCTAAGACGGTGATGCCTAAATAACTACGTTAAAAACAAATCCCCCTCAATCCCCCTTTTCCAAAGGGGGAGGCTTACAAACTCCCCTCTTTGAAAAAGAGGGGCTGGGGAAGGCTTACAAGCCCCCCTCTTTGAAAAAGAGGGGCTGGGGGAGATTTAAATCGTTCAGATTAGAACCAAACTTCAGCCATCACAATCACAACAAAACCCGCTCAATCCCGCCATTCTTAACTTTCTGATAATAATTTTTCTGCCAGCTATCACCCAGCTTGAACTTCGCCAGCTCTACCAGAATATACGCAACTTCCATATTGGTATCTCCCCGGTAACGCTCCAGTCCCTGCTGACATGCGGGACACGAAGTAAGCATTTTTACATTCTTATTCAAACTTTTTTCATGACCGCTTAATTTTTTAATATCCGATTTTAATTCTTCGAGCTTTCTGTGTTTAACCTGCGCGGCAATATCCGGGCGCGCCACCGCAAAGGTTCCCGATTCACCACAACAACGATCTGACAGTGCAACCTCTTTACCGATTAATGCGGAGGCCACATCAGTTCCATTATGATGTTTCATTGGGGTATGACAGGGCTCGTGATATAAATATTTTGTGCCGCCCACGCCATCCATGGTGACGCCTTTTTCCATCAGGTATTCATGAATATCCATCAGCCGGCATCCTGGAAAAATCTGTTCGAACTGATATTTTAATAACTGGTCAATACAGGTTCCACAGGACATCACGACCGTTTTAATATCTAAATAATTTAAAGTATTCGCCATGCGGTGAAACAACACCCGGTTACTGGTGGTAATCTGTTTACCTTTTTCAATATCACCGGATGCTGTTTGCGGATAGCCACAACACAAATACCCCGGTGGCAAAACCGTTTGAATTCCCAGCTCGTACAACCAGGCTAAAGTAGCCACACCAATCTGACTGAACAATCTTTCAGAACCGCACCCCGGAAAATAAAACACCGCCTCACTATTGATATCGGTTTTATGGGGGTCGCGTAAAATCGGAATGGTTTTATCGTCTTCAATGCCCAGCACCGAACGCATCGTTCCTGTTGGTACATCCGCCGGCATCGGTTTGCTGAAGAACTGTATCACCTGCTCTTTTACCAGCGGCGTGCCGGTCGTTGATTTCGGCCGGGTATTTTTATTAGAGCCTTTGGTTTTTGGTAACACACCAGGTATTAATTTTAAACTGTTATGCACCAGCCGCTGCCCCACATAACCCGCCTGAATCAAACCCGCGCGCATAGCTTTTACTTTACCCGGCGAAGTCATATTCAAATAGGCCATGGACATTTTAGTCGCTATGTTTTCCCTGCGTTTACCCTGTTTTTTAAGAATATGACGCATCTTTATGGTCACATCACCAAAATCAATATTCACCGGGCAGGGCGCTAAGCAACGGTGACAAACCGTGCAATGATCGGCGATATCATTCATTTCATCAAAGTGCCGAATAGATACACCGCGACGCGTTTGTTCTTCGTATAAAAATGCTTCAGTAATTAAACCGCTGGCTAAAATTTTATTGCGCGGGGAATATAATAAGTTAGCAGAGGGCACATGGGTTGAACAATCCGGTTTACATTTTCCACAGCGTAAACAATGGGAAATGGCATCGTTTAATTCACCCAGCTCACTTTCTTCTAAAATTAAAGCTTCCTGCTTTAATAATCTGAGTGACGGCGTATATGCGGAGTCTAATCCGCCGGTGTTGCGTTGTAATTTGCCTTTATTAAAATAATCATTCGGGTCGACTTTTTTCTTGTAACTTTCAAACGCATCAATCACCGAATCATCGAGGTATTGCATTTTGGTAATACCAATACCGTGCTCACCGGAAATAACACCATTTAAAGATTTTGCGAGTTCCATTACCTGATCAACAATCCGCTCCGCTTCCTGCATCATATTATAATCGTTGGAGTTAACCGGAATATTGGTATGCACATTTCCGTCACCCGCATGCATGTGTAGCGCAACAAATAACCGGCTGGATAAAATATCCTCATGAATCTCATCAAAGCGTAAAAGTATACTGGCCAGCTCATGACCACTGAATAAATTCTTTAATGGCTCGGCCACTTCCGCTTTATATGAAATGCGCACATCCGCATTTAATATCGATTGAATAACCGTTAAGTTTTCTTTAAAAGCAACTGAGTTTATTTCGTTTCCCAGCAAATGATCTTTGTGCGGTTGAATATTATTTGAAAAATTATTGAGCAATTCTCCCCAGCGTGATTTAGCTTTTTCAATAATGTCTAATGCCGAGATAAAACGCGGCGCAAGATACTGCGAAGATTCTGTTGCATCATTTAACAATGCCTGTTCGCTGTGAATATAGATTAATAATGCATCGAGCATTGCCAGCTTATTGCTAATTGACTGCTGCACATTAATGGTTTCTGTTCCCAGGGTATAATCGCCCAGACGATCCAGCGGGATCACTACGTCTTCATTAATTTTAAATGCATTGGTGTGCGCGGCGATGGCGGCGGTGCGGCTGCGCTCGGACCAGAAACTTTTACGCGCTTGCGCACTCACCGCGATAAAACCTTCCGCATCCCGGGCATTGGCAAGTCGCACCACCTGCGATGCGGCTTCACTTACCGAAGTTTCATCTTCCCCGACAATATCCGCCACCAGTAACATTTTGGGCAGACAGCCTCGGGCGGCTTTTGGACTGTAATTAACGGCACGGATATAGCGATCATCCAGATGTTCCAATCCGGATAACAGCACATTCGGGTTGTCATCCAGATAATCTTTTATCTCAACGATTGCTGGCACGGACCGTTGTAAATCCTGGCCATAAAATTCCAGTGCAACGGTACGTGCCTGCTGCGGCATGGTGTGCAGTAAAAAATGCGCAGAGGTAATAATGCCATCGCAACCCTCTTTTTGAACGCCAGGCAGGCCGCCTAAAAATTTATCAGTGACGTCCTTTCCCAAACCTTCCTTGCGTAATGATGCGCCTTTAAATTCTAAAATTTCAGGATCACCCATTAACAACTGGGTTTCAGAATCATAAAGGCTTACTCTGAATTTAACTTCCGGTTGCTGGTGTATTTTCCCCAGGTTGTGATTAATACGCTCCACATCGAGCCAGTTGCCGTCTGCATTTACCATTCTCCAGGACACCAGATTATCCAGCGTAGTGCCCCACATGACGGCTTTTTTGCCGCCGGCATTCATGGCAATATTGCCACCAATAGTGGATGCATCCTGAGAAGTTGGATCAACTGCAAAGACATGACCGTGCTGCTCCGCCAAATCTGAAACCCGCCGGGTAACCACTCCGGCTTCGGTGCGCACAACCGGCACAGGTCTGTCGAGGCCGGCAATTTGTTTTTGCTCTACCGGGCCAATGGCCTGTAATTTCTCGGTGTTAATAATGGCGGTATTTTCATACAGGGGAACTGCACCGCCGGTGTAACCCGTGCCGCCGCCCCTGGCAATTAAGGTTAAACCTAAATCAATACATCGTCGTACCAGCTTTGGCACTTCATCTTCAGTATCCGGGGTTAACACCACAAATGGAAACTCAACACGCCAGTCAGTGGCATCGGTGACATGACTCACCCTCGCCAGTCCGCTGAAATCGATATTATCTTTACGGGTGATTTTTGATAAAGACTTTAATGCTTTAACGCGCAATTCATTTTGAGTCGTAAACCAGTCGGCAAATGTTTTCACCGCTGCTCGGGCGGCTATCGACAGCTCAATGGCTTTTTGATTACCATTCGCCCGTTGCTCTATTTGCGCAATGCGGTGATTCAGCGCTGAAATTAACTGCTTACGTCGACGATGGTTTTCAAGAAGATCATCCTGCAAAAATGGATTGCGCTGCACCACCCACATATCACCCAGCACTTCAAATAACATACGCGCCGAGTGCCCGGTGCGACGTTCGCCCCGTAGCTCATTTATCAATTCCCATATGGGCTTACCGAGAAAGCGGATAATAATTTCGCGATCGGAAAACGAGGTGTAGTTATAGGGTATTTCGCGAATTCGGGTGTTAGAACTCATTCGGGGAGGGCTACCAGATGGTTTAAGAATTGCCGGAGATTTTAGCATAAACATAAAAGCATTTATCCGCGAATGAACGCAAATAAACGCTAATATAAAAACAAAGGGGCAATTAATCGTTGGGATCTTCACATGTGTCAGAGTCAAATTTTCAAATTTGACTCTGACACATGACACCCGACAACAGGCTTTTTAGATATAAGCAAAAATTTTATTTCAGGCATAAAAAAACAGGGCCGAAGCCCTGTTTCTTTTGCAAGATATAATCGAGTGATCGATTAGAACTTGTGACGCAGACCGAAAGTGATATCCTGCTGATCATCAGCCTTCTGACTAGCATTATCGCCGTAACCAACATAAGTGTTAGTACGCTTGCTTAGCTTGTGGTTGTACATTAATGCATAACCCACATCATCAGTACCGTTATCACCTAAGGTGAATGCAATGTTGCCACTATCAGTCATCTGGAAGTTGAAGCTGGCAAAAATCACGTCATTACCAACATTTCCAGCAGTACCATCGCTAGGTGAAACATTCTTAACTAAGTTTACATCTTCTACTAACTCATACTGCAAACCAAAAGTCATTGCGCCTGCTTTGAAGCTACCGCCAACTTTGATTGCTGCTTCTGAGTCACCAGCTGCATTATTAGCTTGAACATCTAAGTAATCAATATAACCAATGATGGTTTTAGTTTTATAGTGAACACCTAAACCTAATGTTTCATCATCATTACCTGCAAATGTGTAGTTAAACACAACATTCATGCCACCCATTTTAGGCGATGTGTACTGGAATGTATTTGTGCTACGACCACCATTTGAACCAGCACCAGAGTGCAGGCTAGATTGCATGTCCATGAAACCACGACCTTCTAACTGGGTGCGGTACATTGGGTCAATTTTGCCACCCATCTGCTTGTAGTTGTTAGACATGGTACCAAACTTAACCGTACCCATTGAGCCTTTTAAACCAACCCACTGGTCACGATCAAGTACCGAGTTATTACCGTCTGATGCTCTATTTCGTTCAGATGGGTCAACTTCAAATTCAAGCTTGAAGATAGCGCTCATACCGCCGCCTAAATCTTCTTTACCCTTAACACCAATCGATGATGTATTGCTGTTCATTCTAATGTTATCGTTTGTAGCGTTATTTTCAAACGAAGGCGAATCAAGACTCAGGTGAACATTACCGTAAACGGTAGCATCCGCTTGAGCGGCTAAAGGTGAAACTAATGTTGCTGCCATAGCAGCTACTAGGAAACGTTTTTTCATTATGCAAGACTCCTGCATTTGTAGTTTATTGTCATAGCTATAACTTTTTGAATGGTCAAACAAAAAATCAAGTGTATTTATATACATTTACGGAACTTAGTCAACCTTTTTTAATACAAACGACTCATTAATTACGCTATAAATACAGCGTTTTAATGCTTACCCTAAAATATTTAATTGAAATGAAATAAATTTTTGTAAAAATTTCTTTGAACCTTTTCAAAAAAAAATCTTTATTTTTTAACCATATCTAATTTAATTTTTTTATTTTTGCCCTATAAAATAGCCATTACTTGATTGCTCAAATTGCTCTGCAAAACAGTAGCTATATACAATAAGCCCGCCTGGTTGTTTTTTCACCAACAAATCATTCCTTATTTAAACCCGACAAAAGAAAACACTTTTGCCGAAGTTAAGGCTTTATTATGTATTTTACCTGCAACTTAAGAAATTGCCGATATACTTAATTTCTCTTTTCTAACCTCGAATTTCATGTCAGTTTAATATCCAGTAATAGTCGCATGCTCTAATTTACCCACGAAACAACCGGCAAAACCCAGGTACTAATATTAATTGCTTAACTTACAGGCATAAAAAAACCGGCCATTGGCCGGTTTTTTTCATTAACTATATTTAGCTCTAAAGGGCCAAATAATAAATTAACGTTTTGAGAACTGTGTCGCGCGACGCGCTTTACGCAGACCCACTTTCTTACGTTCAACTTCACGAGCATCACGTGTAACAAAGCCCGCTTTACGCAGCGCAGGGCGCATGCTTTCGTCATACTTCATCAGTGCACGGGTAATGCCGTGACGAATCGCACCAGACTGCCCCGTACCGCCGCCACCTTTAACCGTGATATTGAAATCAAACTTACCGTCCATTTCAACTACACCTAAAGGCTGCTTAACAATCATAATTGCAGTTTGGCGACCGAAGTATTTTTCAATGGGTAAGCCATTAACTTTAAATTCACCACTGCCTGCAGTCATGAATACTCGAGCGCTTGATGATTTGCGTCGACCTGTTGCGTAATATTGCGTTTCTGCCATGAGATATCTCTACTTTATACGTCCAGCACTTGTGGCTGCTGAGCTGTGTGTTGATGTTCCGGGCCTGCGTAAACCTTTAGCTTACGGTACATTGCGCGTCCCAGTGGATTTTTAGGTAACATACCTTTAACTGCTTTTTCGATAACCATTTCTGGCTTCTTATCGATCAGCTTCTCAAATGAGATTTCTTTAATACCGCCGGGGAAACCCGTGTGACGATAGTACATCTTATCTGATGCTTTATTACCAGTTACTTTTACTTTTTCTGCATTGATAACTACGATGTAGTCACCCGTGTCCACGTGTGGCGTGTACTCAGGCTTATGCTTACCACGCAGGCGGCGAGCAATTTCAGTCGCCATACGACCCAGAGTTTTACCGTCCGCGTCTACCACGTACCAGTCACGCTTAACCGTTTCGGGCTTGGCACTGAATGTTTTCATGTTGTTCAATCCTAAAATGTTCGTACTCTACGAAAGGCGGCACATAATACAGAATTAGCGGGGCCGACACAAGCCGTAACCGCAATAAATTTCTTGCCGGTGCGATATAGTACAGCAACCACCTGATTATTGCTTTACTCTGTGCAAAAAACTGCAAAAAAAAAGCGTAGCAGGGGATGCTACGCTTAAAAATTCTCAATCATAGAGAATTATGGAGGAGTCACTAAATATGAAACTAACTAAATCCGCTAATTCATAAGATAAGCATATTCTAATATATGGTTTTAAAAATGCAAGCTTTTTGTTTGTTTTTTACTCGATCCATCCAGACAGTAAAAGCCCAACAACCCTGCCAGCGTGTATCTCCAACATATATCCCTCGGGGACAGATCTTGCTTTATAAAATCTGTCCCCTGTTTTGATACCACCAAAAGCAGTAGGAAGTCGGACACTACACTACACTACACTGCCCATCCGATTGGAATTACCCCACATGGGACACGGCGCAAAAAGCCGCGACATGTCCCTGATGGAGACAAGCCCTACCTTTGCTTTTACTAAAACAGTTACTCCAATATCAGTCGTTGCACTTTTTTGCCATTGATAAGATGCTGCTCGATAATTTCATCTATATCCGCTTCATTCTGGTAGTGATACCAGGTCTCATCCGGATACACTACGATCACCGGCCCCTGGCCGCATCGGTCAAGACACCCTGCCGTATTTACCCTGACCTGTCCTTTCCCCGACTTTCCCAGCGACTTTATCCTTGCCTTGGCGTAAGCCCGCAACTGACTCGCCCCAGCCTGTTCACAGCACTTGCGGCCGTCATCCCTTTGATTAGTACAGAAAAAGACATGTTGTTGGTAATAGCTCATTCTAAGATCGACCCTTTAAAACCTGTTAATTGTTGATTTTACACTGCACAGCAGAAGAGACTTCATATACTGACAGCTGATTAAGCCATTATACAGTGATAAGATGTGCCGCGATGAATAACGCCAGCAAACTCTCAGATACTGATTTATGTGTTATGTGCGGCATGTGCCTGCCCCATTGCCCCACATACCAGCTATATCAAACCGAAACCGAATCACCCCGCGGACGTATTGCCCTGATGCAGGCTATAGATCAGAAACGCATTAATCCTGATCATATAGCCTTACTGCACATTGATCACTGCCTCGGCTGCCTTAATTGCGAAACCATCTGCCCATCCCGTGTGCCTTATGGACAGCTTATAGATGAGTTTAGAGATCAATTTAATACATCTATTAAAAAACCCCTCATGAGTAAGATCATTCTCAGACAGACAGGCAGAACCAATGGCATTAACACACTCGCTACCATTGCCAGTAAGCCGCTTTTAAAACAGTTTGTTCAGCTTGCCGGTTCAGTTGGCCATTTACCGAGCGGCCCGCTTACTCAGACACCCGCCAGTTTCAAATCATTTTATCGTGGGGTTTACACTAGCCCCACTGAGTGCCGCGGGGAGGTATCTTTATTTACCGGCTGCAGCGGCACAGTTTTTGACCATCGTAGTATCAAAGATGCTATTTTTCTGCTCAACCAGCTGAGCTTCGATGTACATATTGCAAACAACCAGTCCTGTTGCGGGGCGCTACACCAGCATAATGGGCAAAAGCAAACAGCCAAACAACTTTTGAGAGAAAGCCAGGCGCAATTAAAACAACTGAAGACAGACAGCATTTTATTTTTTAGTCCGGCCTGTGGTGAGCGACTAAAACAGATTGAAGGCCTGAATGTCGTCGATATTCGTACTTTTATATTCAATGAATTACAGGCGCACCCCTTAGCGTTTTGCAGGCCTGCACAGGCAATTGCCTTGCATGAAAGCTGCAGCCACAGAAATATGCTTGAATTAAAAAACCTTAATTTCGATTTGTTAAATTGTGTTACGGGTATTCAGATAATTAAATCTAGCAACCCTACTCTCTGCTGCGGCGCAGGCGGCATTCAATCTATAAACTACCCGCAACAGGCACAGGCTTTGTTACAGGAAAAACTTGCCAGCTTTGATCTCACGCAAACAAACATACTGATTAGCGATAATATTGGCTGCAGTCTGCATATTAAAACTGCCATATCTGCGTATAATCCCACAATAGAAATTATGCACCCGGTTAGTTTTCTGGCCCGCCAGTTTAGGCAGCCCATTTAAAACGGCCCAGGTAAATTGACCCAAATAAATCGCCCAGTTAAGTCTGCAATAATATATTTTAGAGAACGTTAAATGCGCCACTTCAATCCCATTGACCAGTTTATTATGCAGAGCGATCATGCCCTGCGCACAATTTTTGGCAAGCCGGTTACAACAGAGCGGAAAAACCCCTCGAGCAATACACCTGAAAGCTCCCTTACGGACGCACAACGAAAGTTATCTTCAGGTTTGATGCGTGTCAATCACTCGGGTGAAGTCTCAGCACAGGCGCTTTATCAGGGCCAGGCACTAACCGCTCGACTAGACAAGGTTCGAGAGAGCATGCAACGGGCTGCGCTGGAAGAAAATGACCACCTGGTCTGGACTGAACAACGTCTGCATGAACTTTCCAGCCAGAAAAGCCTGCTTAACCCGATCTGGTACTGCGGCTCATTTGCAATAGGTGCAGTTGCGGGGTTGCTGGGAGATAAGTGGAGTTTGGGGTTTGTTGCGGAAACTGAACACCAGGTTATTCGGCATCTGGATGAACATCTGGAAAAACTTCCTGGCAATGATTTACGCAGTGAAGTGGTGCTGCAACAGATGAAATCCGATGAAGCTCATCATGCAACAGTTGCGCTTGAGAGTGGTGGAGCAGAACTACCCTGGCCAGTTAAAAAACTGATGGGAGCCATGTCGAAAGTCATGACAACTTCCGCCTATTATATTTAACAAATGCCAGGGGTTAGGTTACGCCAGGAAGATTACAAAGGGATAAATCACTCCCCTAAACAGGAGAGTAATAGACAAAAATAAAACTAGCGGGACACGCACATTAGAACCGGTTAGAATTAGACCTGATCAGTTTATCCCTGATCAGTTTATCTTTAGACCGCTTCACCCCAGGTTTTTTCATCGGCCTTATGAGGTGTTGGAGCAACTGTTTTTTCGATACCAACTTCCGCCGTCCAGTAACTAATTTTCTTTAGAAGTGAATCTCTTTTAACTGGCTTATCCATGTAATCTTTCGCACCGAGCTTTAACCCCCAGGTCT
>Ga0316206_1000334_pt1 | contig 72842 bp, 58 predicted proteins | sample 6monthpyrite_MG_FD_204942 | JGI IMG/M metagenome (GOLD analysis project Ga0316206, IMG submission 204942) | Microbial mat bacterial communities from mineral coupon in-situ incubated in ocean water Damariscotta River, Maine, United States -... | ecosystem: Environmental > Aquatic > Marine >...
CGTGACGCCATCATGTTCCATCTCGGAGGTCTTGATCTCTACCCAATCCCCGCTACTCCACACGAAACCCAGTAGCCCCGAAATCTATTGCTGCCAGCTGGGCTTCTCGAGCCGGCCTGATCGAGGTCCTTGTGCGCGAGAGCCACGAAGCGCGCTTTGTCGATCTCGCGACCTTAAAGTCGGGTAGCGAGCCGTCTGACCGAACGGTCTTGAATCGCGCGCAGACTCGTCCCATAGACCAGGGTTCTTCATCCAACTATAGCCATGTGACCTGGAGGGTCCATGAACTTCGTCTCTGAACTCCTTACCACCAAAGGCCGGAAGGTCTACACGATTCATCCAAACGCCTTGGTGATTGATGCAATCCGCGAGATGGACCAGAGGGGAGTCGGAGCGTTGATCGTGCTGAACGAACAAGGACTGGTCGGGGTGATTTCCGAGCGCGACTACGCACGCCGTGGGATTCTGAAGGGGCGTCGCTCGGACGAGACCTCGGTCGCCGAGATCATGACCACCGAGCTGGTCACGGTCGAGATTGGAGCCTCGATCGATGATTGCATGCAGCTAATGACGCAAGAGCGCGTGCGGCACTTGCCTGTGCTCGATGGCCACGACTTGATCGGGATCGTGTCGATTGGCGACCTTGTGAATGAGATCATGCTGCGGCAGAAGGCGACGATTGCCCACCTGAAGGATTACATCGCAAGCTGAGCGCGAACTCGGTTTCAAACGGCGCGCCCATACGCCGGCCAGTTCCAAAGTGAGCGGCTAGAACGCGGTGGCGACCATGGCCGCCGAGATGACGAGCGAGAAACTCGCTCCGAGGCGTGCACCTAGGAAGACGACGCCCAAGACAAGCGACGACATGGTGAAGGAAGCCATGACGGCGGTCGGGATGCGTAGCGCGAGGGCCCTCGTTGTGGCCCATTTGTGGCTCGTGAAGAACCGCTGGACTGGGAGGGAGGCGCAGGCTCAGACGCGCTCTTCGAGTACGCCGTCGGCGCAGGAGAAGAAGCTCATCACGCAGGGCGTGAGCAGCGTGTAGACCACCGAGCTGCCCTCGCGATGAGAATCGACGATGCCGTTCAGCCTCAGGAGGCTGAGGTGCTTCGAGACTGTCGACTGGTCCGAGCCGATCAGCTCAGTCAGCTCGCCCGCCGTGCAGTCGCCGCGACTCAGTCGTTCGACGATGCGCAGGCGCGACTCATGAGCCAGGGCTTTCAGCACCTGGACCTGAGCTTTGATGTTGATGTGCGGAGCGCAGCGCTTCTTGCGGGTCTTGGCCATGCTCTATCTATATGGCCAAATGGCCAACCAGTCAAGGCTGGCCATGATCTTTGTCAAGAGTAGGCCGAGAGTCGGCGGGAGGGGTTGACACGCGCACTTGGGTACCTGAAGCTCCTTTGAGCAAAGCCATGCCGACTCTCCGCCAACTGTTCCTTGTCAGCGTTCTCCTGGTGCAAGCCGTACTCACGGCCGCCGGGAGCTCGCTCGTGCTTTGCATCGAATCGGGAAGCTCCTCGCAGTTCGAGCTCTTGTCAGGAGCCTGCTGCAACGTCGAACAGGCGACATGGGACTTGGCGGGGCAAAGCCGAGACGCGGCAATCTCCAGCCCCAAAGGCGGAGTTGAGCCTTCCGAGGAGTGCGCCGGTTGCGAGGATCAGCGCCTGATCGTAGCTGCGCTCGAGCGGCACGCCCGTGACGTAGCGGCGCCCGAACTCGCTTCGGGGCTTTGGAATGCGCTCGAGCTCTTCGGGCTTGGGTCTCTGCATGTGGGACCGCAGCCGCTTGGTATGGATCCTCCAGACCGACCGATTCCCGTGGGAGCTCAAGGGCTCCTTGAACGCGGCCTTTTGGCCGGCGTCGTCCTGCGCTGTTGAGAGACGGATTCCGTTCGTGCACGTCCTGACCGCTTCGGTCGGCTGCGCGAGTTCGAATCTACATGTCCCTGCCTTTCCGGGCAGAGGCTCTATCTCTTCACCATGGAGGTCCAGCAATGGGCCCGTTCCCGCACGTACGAACCCTACCGGTTCTCATCGTGGCCGCCGTCTCGGCGAGCTGCGTCTCCTATGAAGCCCGACCGATTGATCCGCCGGCCATGTGGGCCGCGATCGATGAGCTCGAGTTTCCCCCGCGGCCGCCCGAAAGCGGCGGTCCTTCGCCAGCTGAACTAGCCGCGTTTGCCGTCCAGCACCACCCGATCTTGCTGCGCGCCCGTAGCGAGCTTGGGGTGTCGCAAGCACTGATCGTCGAAGCGGGCCTTTGGCCGGGACTCGAGTTTGGGTGGGGCGGCATGGATGCGCTGGCATCCGAGATCGCCGAGGACCACACAAAGAGCGTCGACTACCTGTCGGGCTTTGATTTGATGTTTCAGCTGCCGCGTCCCGGTGAGCTGGATGCGAAAGAAGCGGCAGCGCGCTGGCGCGCGGCTGCAGCGAATGCCGCTGTGATGCAGGCCGAGTGGGAGCTTGCGCGGGACGTGCTTGCCGCGTGCGTCGAGCTGGGCGCGTCCGAGCATCTGCTTGCGGCGACTGTTGAGCTCGGGGCGGTCACCGATCGCACGGCTGAGTACTTTGCAAATGCCCGCGATGCGGGCGCCGCGACACGGACCGAAGCGAGCCTCGCCTTGGGCGACGTGCTGGCGATCCGCGTGGATCGCGAGGAGCTCGAGGCCCGCGTGGCAGCGGCAAGAAGGTCGTTGAATGGCCTCTTGGGATTGCGGCCTAGCTATCTGCTCGAGCTCAGCGCTCCCGGTGGTTGGCTACCGCGTGGGCTCGACGTACCGCTCGAAGAGCTGGAGCGTGAGGCGCTCGAGATGCGGCCCGAGCTGGCCGCAGCCAAGGCGCTGTTCGCGGCCAGCGAGGCCCAGCTTCGCTTGGAGATCGCCCGGCAGTTTCCTGCGCTTGCCGTTGGCACTGGGATCTCGATTCAGCCGGGGCTCTTCAGCCACTTCAACCGGCCCGCGATCGAGACGGCTGAGCGGCGGCGTGAGGTCGCGGCGTTTGCCGTAGCAGCGCGCATCTTCGAGATCCGCACCGAGGTCTATGACGCGCAGATGAGCTATCGCGCAGCAAAGGACCTGCGCAAGCTGATTGAAGGCGATCTGATCGCGAATGCTGAGGGCAGCCTGGCTGCGGCCGAGGACTCCTTCGCGTCTGGCGCTGTGACGCTGGTCGAGACCCTCAGCGTGCAGCGCGCACTCATCGCGGCCAAGCGCCGCCTCGAGGAAGCACGCGCCCGCGAGCTGGGCGCAGCCATGCGCCTCGCCACCGTGACCGGCCGCCTGGCCGACTCCACACCCCAAACCAAGAACAACTGAGATCACCATGTTGCACATTCACAATGATACGAACAGGAGCGCGGCCCGGCGCTCAGGCCCCATGGCCGCGGGGCTCTTCACGGCCCTCCTCTTTCTACCTTTCACTGCTTCGTGCGGGGTCGATCAGAGTCTGGTTGATGCCTCCGATGAAGAGGAAGAGCATGCCGCCGGGGCGCCGGTTGAGTTGAGCGCGGAGCAAATGGAAGCCGCCGGAATCGAGCTCTTCGTTGCGGGCCCAGGCCGCGTCGAGACGCGGCTCTCGCTGCCGGCCATCGTCGAACCGGACATGGACGCGACAAGCCATGTGACCCCCAAGATCTCGGGCGTTGTCCGGTCGGTTCATGCGGGGCTTGGCCAACGCATTGAGCGCGGCGACCTTCTGGCCGTGATCGACTCTGTCGAGCTCGGCGTTGTCGTGGCGGACTATCGCCGAGCCCTCGCGCTGGCCGAGGTGGCCCAGGACAACCTAGATGCGGAGACGGTGCTCTTCGCCAAACGCTTGGCCGCTCTCGAGGTCAACTTCAGTGGTCAAATCGCTGTCCGGCAGACGATCCTAGAGCGCGAGCAGGAGCTGCGCGCCAAAGAGGTCTCGACCGTGCGCCCTCTCTTGGAAGCGGAGCGCGAGCTGCGCGAAGCCGAGCTTGCACGCGGCATGGCCGTGGCCGAGCTTGAGTCCGAACGCGACACGCGCGTGCTCGAGTTGCGGGCCGAGGTCAAGGAGACCAGCATTGAGGAGACGAGCGCCATGGGACATTTAGCGGCACTCGGCCTCAAAGGCACCGCCGTGCAAGAGTTGCTCGCATCCGAAGGGGTCTATCCGGGCTCCTACTCCATCCGCGCTGAGGCCGGCGGAGTTGTGACGGCGCGGGATCTCTCGGTCGGGAAGTACGTCGAGACTGGAGACGAGCTGTTCGAGATTCAAGACCTGGCGCGCGTCTGGGTGATGGCCTCGGTGTTCGAGGACGACCTGCGTCAGGTGCACAACGGGCAAGCCGCCACTGTCAGACTGCACGCGTTTCCGGGCGAGGTCTTCCACGGGGAGGTCAAGCTGCTCGAGACGACGCTGGACACGAAGAGCCGCTCGCTGGCCTTGCGGATCGAACTCGACAACGGGGAGGTTGAGTGCTGGAGCGAAGAGCTGCCGTTCCGACCCGGAATGTTCGGCGACGTCAGTCTTGTCGTTGAGTCGCGCGAGGTCGACCTGGCGGTTCCCGAAGCCGCGCTCGTGCATGAGGCGGGTTACGACGTGGTCTATGTTGAAGTGGGCGAGCACAAGTTCGCACACCGAGTGGTTGAAACTCTCGGCGGAGACAGCGAGCTGCTTGCCGTTCGAGCTGTGGAGTCTGGTGGCCAACGCTTGCGGCCCGGCGACAAGGTCGCCGTTGGCGGCGGCTTGGTGCTGAAGTCGCTAGACCACGCCGAGGCTCTTCTTGGCCACGATCACTAGGGGGCTCAGATGATTCGCAACTTGATCGACTTCTCTCTCAACAACCGGCTGCTTGTCCTGATTGGGTGGCTCTTGGTTGTTGTCCTTGGGCTTGACGCGATGCGGCGCCTACCCGTGGATGCGGTTCCCGATGTGACCAACGTGCAGGTGCAGATCCTGACCAACTCTGCGGGCCTCGCGCCCGAGGAGATGGAGGCGTTTGTCACGTTCCCGGTCGAGTCCGCCATGAGTGGCGTCCCGGCCGTCGAGGAGATCCGCTCGGTGTCCAAGTTCGGACTCTCGGCGGTGACCGTCGTGTTCGAGGAGGGCACGGACATCTTCTGGGCGCGCCAGATGATTGGCGAGCGTCTGGTCGACGCGCGCGAGGACATCCCGCCGGGTTACGGCACCCCGGAGATGGGGCCGATCTCGACGGGGCTCGGCGAGATCTATCAGTTCGAGGTGCGCGGCGAAGGCTACTCGCCGATGCAGCTGCGCGACATCCTCGACTGGAACGTGAACTACCAGCTGCGCTCGGTGCCGGGTGTGGTCGAGATCAATGCCTTTGGCGGCGAGCTGCGCACCTATCAGGTCACGCTCGATCCCCATCGGTTGCGCTCACTGGGCATCTCCGTGGGCGAGGTCTTTGCGGCCGTCGAAAACAACAACCGCAACGTGGGCGGGGGCTACATCGTCCACGCTGACGAGCAGTACCTGGTTCGCGGCGAGGGCTTGATCGGCAGCCTGGAGGACCTCTCCCAAGTCGTCGTCGCACGCGATGAGCGCGGGACTCCCGTGTTCCTGAAGACGCTCGGCAAGATCGAGTTCGCGCCGATGATCCGTCAGGGTGCTGTCACGCGCGACGCGCGCGGCGAGGCCGTTGTTGGCGTCGTGATGATGCTGATGGGCGCGAACGCGCGCACGGTCTCGGAAGACGTGCACGCGAAGATCGAGGCGATTCAAAAGACCCTGCCAGACGGCGTGACGATCGACACGTTCTACAACCGCACCGACCTGGTCAACAGGACGATTCACACCGTTGTGAAGAACCTGGCCGAGGGCGGCATCCTGGTGGTGCTTGTCCTTCTGTTCTTGCTGGGCAACTTGCGCGGTGGCTTGATCGTTGCCTCGGCGATCCCACTTTCGATGCTGGTTGCCTTGTGGTGCATGCAGCGCATCGGCTTGTCGGGAAATCTGATGTCACTGGGCGCGATCGACTTCGGACTGATCGTGGATGGCTCGGTTGTGATGGTGGAGAACATCGTGCGCTACTTGCATCATCACCGTGAGGACAAGGTGACCTCACACATCGAGAAGGTGCGCACCGCTTGTCACGAGGTGGCGCGACCGGTGGTCTTCGCCGTGGGCATCATCATGATCGTCTACATTCCAATCCTCGCCTTGCGCGGGATCGAGGGCAAGATGTTCGGGCCGATGGCCTACACGGTGGTCTTTGCTTTGGCGGGCTCCTTGCTGGTGGCGCTGACTCTGATGCCCGTTCTGGCAAGCCTCTTCATGAAGAAGGTCAGCGAGAAGGAGCCGCTTCTGTTCCGCATGTCGCAGAAGATCTACCGTCCGATGTTGGCCTTCGTTTTGGGGAGACCCAAGGCGATTGCCGCAGGCGCACTTCTGACGTTCGCAGGCAGCCTGGCCTTCGTGCCCTTCATGGGGGCCGAGTTCATCCCGCGCCTCGACGAGGGCGCCATCGCCATGCAGGTGTGGCGCTTGCCGAGTGTCTCCTTGGAGACTTCGAATGAGATCCAGACCCATGTCGAGGGCGTTGTACTGACGTTCCCCGAGGTGGACACTGTGGTCTCGCGCACGGGCCGGCCCGAGATTGCCACCGACCCGATGGGAGTCGAGATCAGCGACACTTACATCATGTTGAATCCGCCGGACACGTGGCGCTTCGACAGCAAGGACGAGCTGATTGCCGAGCTGAATGAAGAGCTCGAAGCTGCGGTCCCCGGGGTGATGTTCAGCTACAGCCAGCCGATTGAGCTGCGGGTTGCCGAGCTGATGAGCGGCGTACGCTCGGACGTCGGGATTCAGATCTTTGCGTCGAGTGGCAGCTTGGAGGACATGAAGCGCGTCGCGGACGAGGTGGCCGCTGTGGTCAGTCGGGTTGACGGCCTGGAAGAGGTCAAGGCCGAGCAGGTCACCGGCCTGCCGACGATGACGATTCGCATCGACCGCGGTGCGATTGCGCGGCTGGGCTTGAACGCCGAGGACGTCTTGGGCGTCATCGAGGCTGTGGGTGGCCGCGAGGCGGGCACTGTGATTGACGGGCAGCGGCGCTTCCGGATTCAGGTGCGCTTCGATCCTAGTGTTCGTGCGGACCTCGAGGCGATCCGCAGCTTGCCGGTGGCCCTACCGGCGAGCGATGGGCAGCCCCCCCGGTGGGTCCCGCTCGACGCGGTTGCCGACATCGAGATCGCCGTCGGGCCCGCACAGATTAGCCGCGAGAAGATCCAGCGCAAGATCACGGTCGAGGCCAACGTGCGCGGCCGTGACCTCGCGTCGGCGGTGGCCGAGGCGCAAGCGGCGGTGGATGCCAGAGTGAGTGTGCCCGACGGCTGGCAGGTCGAATGGGGCGGGCAGTTCGAGAACCTTGAGGCGGCGTCCAAGCGCCTCTCGATGCTCGTGCCGCTTGCGCTGCTCTTGATCTTCGTGCTGCTCTACTCGACGTTCAACTCGTCGAAGCTGGCGGTCTTGATCTTCTTGAACGTGCCCATCGCGACGACGGGTGGCATTCTCGCACTTGTGATGCGCGGGTATCCGTTCTCGATCTCCGCAGGTGTCGGGTTCATCGCCCTGTTTGGTGTGGCGGTCTTGAATGGCGTGGTCCTGGCGTCGAACATCGTGCAGCGCCGAGACGAAGGGGCGGGGATTCTTGAGGCTGCGCGAGAAGCGGCACTGACGCGACTGCGGCCGGTCTTGATGACCGCGATGGTGGCCTCGTTTGGCTTCATCCCGATGGCCTTCGCCTCGAGCGCGGGCGCGGAGGTGCAGCGGCCACTTGCGACGGTCGTGATCGGCGGGCTGATCACTTCGACTCTGCTGACGTTGCTGGTGGTGCCGACGATGTATCGCTGGTTTGCTGCGAAGAAGGCGACGGACGCGGTCTAGCCAAGTCGACTTACTCCGGGACGCGGCGGTCTCTCTCATCTGAGGGGGCCGCCGCGTTCATGTCCCTATCGGTCCACCAGCAGTCCTCCGCGGGCGCGCCGGCTTGCCAGCGGCCCCAGTCGAACAGGCTGATGCCGAGCTGGCCGTCTGTGACGCGCACCACCATGAAGGTGCGCGCACCGTGGCGCACGCCGCCGGGGCGGACGGTCAAAAAATTACGCCAAGTCGCGGAGCCCGGGCGGTGCCAGTGACCGGTCAGGATCGCCAGCACGTGGCGGCCCCTAAGCGCTTCGACGAATGCGTTGCGATCGTCGCCCGGCCAGTCCTCTTGCAGGAAGCCAATGACGGTGCGGTGGAATAGGATTACGAGCGGCAGGCTGGCCGGCAACGTGGTCAGGTGCTCGCGCAGCCAGGCGAGCCCGCTTGCATCTGGGGACAGTCCCATGTTGATGAAGTGCACGCCGCCCGCGGTCCAGGCGTAGTCCTCGCCGCCGTGGCGCTCTTTGACGGCCGAGCTGACCCACCAGCCGGTGTAGCGGTCGTGGTTGCCCGACGTGAGAAGCAGCGGGTAGCGGAGCTCGCCATCGGTACCGTCCGATCCGTACAGGTTGTCGAAGGTGCGCCACTGCGTGTACCAACCCCAGTCGGTGGCATCGCCCAGGTGGATCACGGCGCTGGGCTCTTGGACGAGCCCGCCACCAAGCTCCGCGGGGGCGGGTGCGCCGGGCAGCTCGTTCAAGGCGCGGATCATCTCGCGATTGACCTGCAGCATGCCCGAGTAGCCGATGTGCGTGTCGCTGATGACGAAGTACGTCGCGTCGGCGGTGGGCGCTTCGATCGAGCTCTGGAGCGTGGGCTGACGGGGTGTGGCGCACGCGCCAAAGATGAGCGTCATGGCGAGCACGACGCGAAGCGAGGCATGCGGCATAGGCTTAGCGGTCGAAGCGTTTGCCCGCGCGCTTGCGGGCGCGCTCGAGTGCCTCTTGCATGGTGAGCGGTGAGTCCTTCGGGACTGGCTTTGTCGCCACGGGCGCGGGCTCTTCGATGGGGGGCCTGTCGCTTGCGGGTTTCGCAGCCTTCTTTGGGACCTGGGGCTGCGGTTTGTCGGTTCGCTGACTGCGCAGGTTGCGCAACCATGCGGGCAGGCCGGCGAGCGCCTTGCCAGGCAGGCGGAAGAGCGCCGAGTCGAACAGGTCGAGGCGGCGGGTCGTGATCTCGAACAAGAAGAGCAGGAGGCCGGCGAGCAGGAGCTCGGGAGTGATCACCCGCCAGCGGCGCGCGGCGCGCGGGCCGGCGAAAGCCGTAGCGAGATTCGCGAGGACCTTGCCGCCCGTGGCGCGGCTGAGGGCTTCGAGCTGCTCGGCGCCCGCGTTGGGATCCGCGACGCGCCGGAACTCGGGTGAGTAGGGCAGCGCAACGGGCGGCAGCTCGATCACACGGTCGCCGGAGATGTGCAGGCTGCCAAGCGCGACGCCCGAGGTCGTGATCGGAAGGCGCGCTTCGAACACACCCTCTTCGACCGCGCTCAGTGGAATCGTCCGCGCAGTGCCGTCCCCGAGTGTCATGTGCAAGTCCAACTTGCTTGTGTCGGGGCTGCCGGCCGGGTCGGCCTCGACGCGCACGACGACTTGGTTGCCCTCCAGTCGCGCCGAGGCAAACAGATCGTCGGGAGCCGCTTCGCCAAGCAAGAAGCGCGTGGTGGAGACGGCGAAGGAGGCGAACTCGGGCCATGCGAGTAGGTCCGCGCCATACGTGCCGCCGACTTGCCCGGTCAGCGCGGCGACGCGGCCCACGCCACGCTGCACGAACGCGAAGTACGGAGCGGTGTTCTCGTCCGTGGTCTGCGCGCCCAGGTTCACTTGACTGCGCGGGTAGGTCAGGTTGTAGCCGGCGACCGTGGGGAAGGGCACGACGCCACCGGGCGCATTTGGGTCGACCCCGAACTCGCCCATGGCCAACAGACCGGGCAGGCCGCGCGTGGGCACGGTGTCTTCGATGAACGTCGAGCGCGCCATCGTCATCGTGTCTTGCGCAAACAGGCGCGGCAATTCTGCGGGCTCGGTGGTGAAGTAGATGTCGCCACCGCCCGCCTCGGCGGTCTCGAACAGGAACTGGGCGTCTGAATCGGTCTCGGTGCCTAGTGCGATCACCGACACGGTGATGCCGAGCGAGGCAAAGCGGTCGAGTAGTTCGGGCACACCCGCGTGCTCTTCTGCATCGGCCGCGTCGGCGAACAGGATGATGTGGCGGTTTTGCTGAGCCGCATCCTCGAGCGCCTTGCCCGCAGCGAGCAGACCGGTGTACGTATAGATGCCACCGCCTTGCGAGCGGATCGAGCGCACGCGCGACGTGATGCCGCCGATGTCGTCAACGGGCTGCAGCTCGACGACTGTGTGCGGCGCCGAGTCGACCGCAATCACGGCAATCGAGTCGATGCCGCTCAGCATGTCGGTCGCCGCCGCCGCTCCGCCGTTGGCGAGATCCATCTTGGTCTGGCCGCCGCCAACGGGCGCAGCCATCGAGCCCGAGCGGTCGAGCACCATCGCGATCGCGACGCCCATCTTGCGCGACTCTTGGCGCATCTCCATGGACACGGGAAGGAGGTCGTCGAGTGGCGACAGGTGGTAGCCGCCGATGCCAAAGCTCGCCTGCCCGCCGGTCATCCACAGGCCACCGCCGCGCTCGATCACAAAGTCGCGTAGCGCGAACATACCCGTGTAGCCAAGCCGCCCCGCTCCGACGTTCTCGAGGATCACCGCGCGGAAACCAGTCAGCGCGAGGCGGTCGATCGCGAACTGATCAGGCGAGTGGATAGCGACCGGAATGCCCGCCGCGACGAGCACTTTTGAGAGCGTGTCGGGCGCGCCGTCCTCGTTCAAGAGCAGAACGGCGGGTGGCGCGGTCGCGCGCACCGCGGCGAGACCGCGGTCGTTCTCGGGGCGGCGATCGGAGGGCGCGCCTTCGAGCGGCAGGACCTCGAGGCTATAGGCGGCGACGCCACCGCGCAGAAGGATGTCGCGGAAGACAAGCCGGTTCATGCCCGCTTCAAGCGGGTGCGGGCCGCGCGAGATGATGCGGCCATCGCGGCGCAGGATGACCTCGCGCTCGGTGGCTTCGTCGGAGAAGACCCACGCGTCGAACTGGAAGGGCTCGCCCGTGTCGACCTCGGCGGGCAACTCGAAACGCTCGACCGACAGATCGCTGGTCCCGTCCTGGGTCTTCGGCAGAATGTCGATGCGCAGACCACGCGCCGCGGCCCGGCGCGCCTCGACCATCGGGTCGCGGCCGGTCGCCTCGCCGTCGGACATGATCAAGAGGCTGCCCTGCGCGCCGTCGGGGATCGACTCGAGGCCGGCGGCGATCGCAGCGGCGAGGTCGGTGCCGCCCGGATCCACGGGTTCGTCGAGCGCAGCGAGCCGCAGGGTCTCGGACGGTAAGCGCTCGATCTTCGGCGCCACGCCAAACGCGATCACGCCAAGGCGGTCGCCGTCCTTGCGCTCGTCCTCGATCAAACGGATTGCCTCGAGCGCGTCGTCGCCTGTGCCGGCTGGCATCGAGAGGCTCTTGTCCACCAGCAGGATTAGGCTGCGGCCCGGGTCGGCCAGCTGGAGGTACGGGCGGCTGAGCGCGGCGATGAACAGGAGCCCGGTCAGGCCGCGCAGGATGTCCGCGCTGCGGCGGCTGCTGGGGTAGCGCCAAAGCAGCCAGCCGAGGGGGATGACAAGCGACAGCCAGGCGGGGGCGAGGAAGGCGATCATCGGAGCGGCAGGCGGCCCGCGAGGAACAGGCCGTCGAGGACGAGGGCGATGAGCGCGGCCAGGATCAGGACGGCTTGCAGCCAGCTGGGGGCGGCGTCGGCGCGGGCGATGTCGGACTCGCTGGCGCGCGCGCCGGAGGACAGGTCGCGCAGGTCGGACTCGCCGCCGCCGAATAGGTTCACGGCGAGAGACTCTGTTTTCGGTGTGGCGTCTGGGGCGTTGAGCGGGCTGACCGCGAGCTCGAAGAGGCCGGGTGTTGTGGGCATCTCGAGCAGCAGCTCTTCGCGGGCGTCGGCTTCGCGCGGCTCGGCGTCTGGGCCGGTCAGTTGGAAGTGCGAGGGAGCGAGCACGCGGTAGCGCAGCTCTTCCCCGGTGCGCAAGTTCGTGCGCGCGGGTCCGGGGAGTTCAGCGCGGCGCGCCTCGGCCAAGTTCGTCAGCAGGACTGGCCAGTCGGGTGAGCGCATCAGCGTCGAGCGGCGCGGGTCGAGGCTCAGGTGGAAGACTCTGCCCGCGCGCGTGTACAGAGGTGTGTCGCCGGCCGAGATCAGCGGCTTGCCGGGCGGCGCGAAGCCCTTGGCGTGGCTCCAGACGATGCCCTGCAGCGTGGAGCCCGCGACCAGCGGACTGCCGAGCGCCTTCAGAAAGGGGCCGATCAGGTCGACGCGCTCGGGGCCGGGGGACTCGAGCGCGAGCGTCCACGTGCGCGGGCCGCCGGTCTCGGCGCCGGCGATCACTAGGTGCGCCAGCTCGGGCGTGGCGGCGAACGCGCTCTTTGGGATCAGCTCGAGCAGCCGGTCGATCGAGCTGGGGCCGATGGGGGCTTCTGGGTTTTCGGGCAGGCCGCTCGCGAGGCCGAGCGCAAGGCGCAGCTCGGCGTCGAGCGTTGTTGTGACGAGCAGCGTGCGCGCGGGCTCGGGCACAAGCCAGGCGTGGTTGTCGAGATCGAGCGCGTCGGGTGCCAAGCTGATCTCGATCGCCTCGCTGAGCGCGGGCAGGTCGAACGTCTGCGTCGCACGGCCGCCGGCCTCAAGCTCGATACTGAGCTGCTTGATGCCCGCGCTGCGCACGCTGTCCGTCCCAGTGACAAAGACTTCAAGCTGCGCGAGGCGCGGCTGATCGTCGAAGTTCTGGACGGTCAGCATGATGCGCTCGCCGGGGCCGTCCTTGGCACTTGCGCGCGTGGCTGCGGTGATCGCGACGTTCCCGGCGGGGCGGCCCAAGGCCAGCAACTCGACGTTGGGTGGCAGGCCCTCGGGGACCAGTTGGTCGGTGACATACAGCACGGACTCGCCGCCGGCGACCTCGGTCGCGAGGGCCAACGCGTCGCCGCGATCATGGTTGCCGAGTCCCGGTGCCCACGAGTCGAGGGCCGCGATCGCCTCGCCGGGCAGGGCGGCGGGGCCGGCCAGCAGCTTGGGCCGCGGGCCGCTCGCGATGAGCGTGCAGCGCGAGTTCGAGGGGAGGGCGTCGATGCGGGCCTCGATCGCGTCGCGTGCCTCGTCGGCGAGGCTCGTTTCGCTCGATGCTCCGTCGGGCCGCGCGGTCATAGATGCGGAGGAATCGATGACGACCACAAGGTGCTTCGCCTGGCTGCTGCCGCACGCCTGCGGTCCACCGAGAGCCAGTCCCAACAAGAGGGCCGCCAGGAGCTCGCACCAAAACGACGGCGTACGCACAAGTTTCTGGCGCCGGCGCCCGGACGGCGAGCTCTGGTCGCGCTCTTTCCAAAGGAAGAGCGCCGAGACCTCGCGCCTTGGAAAGCGACGTTGGAACAGGTGCAGGGCGAGCACCAGAGGCACGCCGAGGAGTGCCGTCAGGCCGAGGGGAGTCGTGAACACGTTGCCCCAGGATACGCATGTGGGCCCGCAACATGACAGAACCCCCGCCATGCAGTTTTCGGCATGGCGGGGGTTCCGAGCGAGAGCCGCAGGGGCTCCCCGGAATCAAGGCTTGCTTAGCGCTTGTTCAGCTCCTTCACAAGCGACTCGACCAGCTCGCGAAGGTCGGCGACTTCACTCTCGAGTTCATCGACGCGCGACTGCTCACTATCGACAACGGTCGTCACAACTTCGGCTTCCACGATGACCTCGGCTTCAGCGTTGATGTCCGCTTCGATCTCGCGAATGAGGGCTTCGATTTCGAGGTCGGTGTCATCCACAGTGAGGCTTCCAAAGGAGTTGCCGTCGAGGTTGATGATGGTCTCGATTTGGTCGGGGGTGACGTTGTGGTCGCCCGAGATCATGATCACACGAGACTGACCCTCAATCGCGCCGAGCTCCTTCAGAAGGACCTCGATCTCAGCGTCGATGTTGTCCATGTCGATACCCTTGACGCTCACGGTGTCAGCCGTGCCTAAAACCCAGTTCGGCTCACCCTCTTCGACTTCGAACGTGAAGGACTGAGTCTCGCCGGACTCGCAACCGGACTCAAGTTCACATGCTTCCGTCACGTCTTCGAATGCCGCCACGCCGGACTCGCACGTTGCAAGACCAAGCGTGATGGTTTGTTCAGCACCCGCGTCACAGCTGCTTGCGCTTGCTTCGCAGCCACTGGCATCAGCGTCGCAGCTGCTTGCACTTGCGTCGCAGCCGCTGGCACCGGCGTCGCAGCTGCCGGCGTCTGACTCGCAGTCCCCGAACTCGGTAAAGGACTCGAAGTCACCTTCACAAGCGGAGTCGCAGCTCGCATCCACTTCGCAATCGAACTCGACGTTTTCGCCACCGACAAAGAAGTCCTCGAAGTCGAAGTCCTCATCGCTGTCGAACATCACCTCGAAGGTCATGTCGCCGTCTTCGTCATGCCAACCGTTTTCGCCGTGCTCGCCACCTTCGTGGCCACCTTGGAACCAGTTGCCGTGACCCTCGTCGTCGTCATGGCCGCTGAACCAGTTGCCGCCGCCGTGCTCGCCGCCTTCGGGCCGAGCATCGCCATGGCCATGTTCACCCATGTTCATGAAGAAATCGTGCGTGGCACTGTCCTCGTTCGATTCGGTGATGAACATCATCCGGCGACCTTGAACTTGCGGCGCCTGCGTTCCGCCTTGAGCGCGCCCGCCGAACATCATCCGGCGACCTTGAACCTGCGGCGCCTGAGCACCGCCATGGCCGCGCCCACCAAACATCATTGCATCCATTCCGCGGGCGTCGTTGTGCTCGCCCTCGCAGCACTCGCAAGAGCAACCGCAATCGTCATTGCCGGCGCCCGGGAACATCTGCATGGCGCCCATGTTTCCGCGGCCGCCTTCGCCCATTCCGCGCATCCCCATGCCACCCATTTGGGCACGCCCAGGGAACTTAAACGGCGCTTTGCCCATTTGTCCGCGTTCGCCTCTCTCACCACGCATCCCCATGAATGAGATGCCGCCCTCAGCGTCCTCGTCGCCGAACTCGTGAACTTGTCCCTTGTCGTCGATCATCAGGCCCCGGACGCGCACTTCAGGTGCGCGGTTGCCCCCAAAATCAAAACCGTGGGCTTGCTCTGCATTCACATCGAGTCGGATCTGGCGAGCGCCCTTTTGAGCCGCCGGGGCCTTGAACATGGCGCCGTGGGCAGGACTCTTGGCCGCAGGCAGGGGAGCCTGGCAGTTGGGGCACTGATCATCACTTTGGTTCACAACTTGCCACTGAAGCTTGGGAGTTGCGGCCTGTGGTGCCACTGCGACCGCCCGGTGAGCGCTTTTCTCGGCAGAGAGCAGCTCCTTGAGGTGGGCTTGGGCTTGGGCGAGCTCCTTTTTTGCCGTGATGATGGCGCCATCGGCACTGCTGTGCTGGAAGGCGAACGAGGTGCCGGTCAGGCTACTGGCGGCAAGGAGGAGTGGAATCCAGATCTTCATATGGAGGTGTGGTAGTGGAACGGAGCGTGAACAAGCAGACGTGCGGGGGAATACGATGGTCATCGGGTAGCTGATGGAGGGGGAGCCCGAAAGTCTTCGAAGTCAGGCCATTTTACGCATGCATTACGCCGGGGCGGATTCGGTTCACAGCCGCGGCCCCGCGAAGTCCCGCCCACGCCTCGGTTCTGCGGCGCCAAACGCGCCAATTCGCCGCATACGTTGGATTGAGCAACCCATGGCTGAGTGTACGACTACGACTTCGTCCTCTCCGTCACAGCTGCCGCGTGAACCTCTCCGGTTCGAGGGCCGCGCTCAGCGGCTCTACAGGGCCACCTCCGGGGTCGCGACTTCGGTCTCCAAGCACGACGAAGGCGCCGTGTCTCGCAACGCGCACTCTTCGCAAGACTGCCAGCCGGCACGGACACCCAGGGGATTGAAGTCGATCCCTTTGGACTTGGTTTATCGGGCAGCGGTCATTCGAAATCGGAGCGGAAGAACCCTCTATCGCAAGACTCGCGCTGAGAATTGAAGATGTTGCTTGACTTCGGAAGCGAGAGTGTCTTTCATACCGCCTATAAGCTTTACGGGCTGGACTCGCAATGCGAAAGAGAAACGGGGATTAGCCTTTTTCTGTCAGCTTGAATCGGTCCTGAAAGGGAATTCCGCTCATCAACCAAGACGAGACTATATTCAAATGGAACAACAAACGAACACGCGTCGCAAGCGCCGCAGCCCTGAAGAGATCATCGCCGACCTGCAGAAGCAGATCCGCGATGTGAAAGCGCGCGCGGCGGCAAAGGAGCTCAAACAGTCTCCCGCGGTCAAGAAAAGTGTCGCCATTTTGCGGGCGATCGACAAGGGAATGGAGCTGGCTCACGAAGAGAGTAACTCGCGACTTCACCACTCTCTTGCGGCCAGCCGGACGTTGCTTGGCGACCACCTCGTCAAAGAAGGCATGAAGCTTCCGAAAGCGCGCATGCCGCGTGGTCGCAAGCCCAAGGCTGAGTAGCTCGCCTCAAGCGATCCGCTCAAACGACTCGAGCCCGGTTTGGACTGATGCCCTGCATCAGTCCAAACCGGGCTCGAGTCGTTTGGACGCCCTGTAGCTACTCCGAGGCGTCGTTCAAGTCCCACGAGTAGTCCAAGAATGACACATCGGCATCATCGATCCAGTCGCCCCCACGCTCGCCCGCGAAGTGCTTGATGTAGTCCTTCACACTGCCTTCGTCGCGGATGAAGTCCTCGCCAAACCAGTCGAAGATGCTCGAGAGCTCAAGCTCGCCGTCCTTCTGATTGAGGTGGTTGCGCGTGGTGTCTTGCACAAACCCGGACATCGCGGCTTCAAGCTGCTGGTCGAGCGTCTCGGCTACAAAAGCGCTTGTGGCAAGCGGGGGGCATGAAGCCGAGGCGCAGTTGACAGCGCTGTGCACACGGGCATCCTTAAAGGTGGGCCGTAGGATCACGTGTTCGACGTCGTTGAAGCTCAAGAGCTCGTGGTCGATGTCGGGAGCAAGATGGCTAAGCGGGATCAACTCGTGATCCCACACGCGCCCCCAGATCTTTCCGCCAAGATCGCGGATGCTGTCGACCGGATAGCTGTCCACGATCAAGCGCAGGATGTAGCCGTTATAGGCGTTGGCCCAGAACGCGAAGCGCTGGTCGCGGGACCAGGTCTCGAACTCTTCAAGCTGGACAGCTTGCAGCCCGGCCAAGTAGGTGTCCAACTGTTCGGATTTTGTGGCGAGGCCTTGGTAATCGACGCCGTTCGGCTTGACGTACTGCCCAAGCAGATCATCGAGAAGGGCGTGGCTTTGGTCGAAGGCACCGGCTGGCGCAAGGGCGGTCGAGCCAAGCGGTGCGGGGCCATCTGCGGCGCACGAACAAGCGGAGGCGAGGGCGAGGGCCCCGATGCAGACGAGGAGGTTGATCTTCATAGTGAGCAAGCCTACTGGCATGGGGACCCGAGTGCGGCGGAAGCTGTGCAAGGGTATTGCTATAGAATCCTTCGCCTCGATCCCAACCCTCTGGGCGCGTGTCTCGTAAGGAAAGCCTCTTTCACTTCTCCTGTTTCTCCCCAACTTCCATGAGTAGTACGACCGACTCCGCCTCGCTGTCCGCGAACGCGGCCTGGATTCCCGAACTTAGCGGCGCCCTTGGCGAGGTGATCGTTGGGCAGAGCGAGCTGATCGAGGGCCTCTTGCTTGCGCTCTTGACCGGCGGCCACGTCCTCATCGAGGGTGTGCCTGGCATCGCGAAGTCGCTGGCCGTCTCATCGTTGGCGCAGGGGCTCGATGGTGAGTTCGCGCGCCTGCAGTTCACGCCGGACCTCTTGCCTTCCGACCTTGTGGGGTCCGAGATCTACAATGCCGCCGAGGCCGTGTTCACAACACGCCGCGGACCGGTGTTCGCGAACTTCGTGCTGGCTGACGAGATCAACCGCGCACCGGCCAAGGTGCAGTCGGCTCTGCTTGAAGCGATGCAGGAAAGGACGGTCTCGATCGGCGGCCAGACGTTTGAGCTGCCGGCGCCGTTCCTTGTGCTCGCGACGCAGAACCCCATCGAGCAAGAGGGCACGTACCCGTTGCCCGAGGCGCAGCTTGACCGCTTTGCGCTGAAGCTGCTTGTCGACTACCCGACTCCGACCGAAGAGCTCGAGATCCTCGAGCGCATGGCGCGCACGGGCCCGGCGCCCGTTGTGCGTCAAGTTGCGAGCATGGCGGACATCATGGCCGCGCGCAAAGAGGTCGACACCGTGGTGATCGATCCGCGTCTGAAGCAGTACATCGTCGACTTGGTCGAAGCGTCGCGCCGCCCGGCCGCCGCAGGCCTCCCCGAGCTGGACGGCCTTCTCTTGATTGGCGCCTCGCCGCGCGCGACGATCTGCCTGGCAATCACGGCCAAGGCGCGCGCGTGGATGCACGGCCGCGAGTACGTGATCCCGGCCGACATCAAGTCCATCGCGCACCGCGTTTTGCGCCACCGCGTCGTGCCGAACTTCGAGGCAGAGGCCGAGGGCTACACGGCAGACAAGCTGGTCGATCGTCTTTTGGAAGGCGTCCGCGTACCGTAGATCGCTATGGGACGGAAGGAGATCGAGTCCGGCCGCGGCGTGACCGCCGCCGAGCTGCTCGCCCGCGTACGGGCGATCCGCCTGCGCACGCTGCGTCAGGTGTCGAGCGCGCTTGCGGGCGGGTATAAGAGCTCGTTCCGCGGCTCGGGCATCGAGTTCGAAGAGGTGCGTCCCTATATGGTGGGCGACGATGTGCGCTCGATCGACTGGAAGGTCACGGCGCGCAAGTCCGAGCCGCACATCAAGACCTTCCGCGAGGACCGCCAGCTCAGCTTGCACTTGCTGGTCGACAGCAGCTTGTCGATGGACTTTGGCACGCGCCGCGTGACGAAGCGCGAGCTGGCCGCTGAGTTCGCCGCCCTGCTGTCCTTTGTGGCGCTTGGCAACCGCGACCAAGTTGGCCTGACCCTGTTCGCACACGAGCGCCTCTTGCACCTGGCGCCGGGGCGCTCGGCCGCGCACGTGAATCGCGTGGTGCGCGAGGTGATCGCGATGCCGCCGGCACATGCGCCTGCGGATCTGGGGCGCGAGCTGGAAGAGCGCCTGCGCGGTCGCGATCGCCACGGTTTGTACTTCTTGATCAGCGACTTCCGCGGGCTGGCTGCGGAAGACGCGGGTGACGAGCGCGAGGTCGTGCGCAAGCGCCTCTTGGCGCTGGGCGAGCGCCACGATGTGGTCGTGGTGCCGATCACCGATCCGTTCGAGCTCGAGCTGCCGAAGGTCGGGCTGGTTGAAGCGCTCGATCCCGAGAGCGGCCGGCGCCTTGGTATCGACACGTCCTCGAAGCACGTCCGCAAGGCGTGGCGCGAGGCCGCCGCGGCGCGCAGCGCACGCCTCACCAAGCTGTTCCGTCGCTCGCGCGTGGGCGTGATCCCGCTGTCCACCGAGGCTGGCGTCGCCGACCCCGTGATTCGGTTCTTCAAGGCCCGCGCCCACGGCCGGAGGAGCGCATGAAGATCTTGGCGCTCTGTTTGGCGGCCGCCTTGGCCTCTGCGCCCGCTTGGGGGCAGGCTCGGGAAGCGGCGCCCTTCGAGGCCCACCTCGACGTCCAATCCTCGGCCGCCGAAGTGGGCGAGCCGATTGCGATTGAACTCGTCGCGCGGCAAGAGCTGCCGGCGATTCCCGCCGGCGCCGACGCGCTGCGAATCGAGCGCGAGGCCCGCCGCGAGCTGCGCCAACACTTTGGCGACGAGCTGTTTCCACAAGGCGAGCTGGACTACTCGTGGGAGCTCTTGGACGCCAACCCCTTGGTCATTCGGCGCTCCGGCGAAGCCGAGAGCGGCGGCGCGCTGATCGCCACGCGCCGCTTTCGCCTGGTGTCTTTGGAGGCCGGCACGCGCGCTCTTCCGAAACCCGCCTTCGAGGGTGAGCTGGCTACGGTGGACATCGAGTTCACAAGCCTCTTGGCCGAAGGCGAAGATCAGCCGCGCCCGCTGATTTTGTTCCGCGATGTGCCGCCCGAAACGGCCTCGAGCGAACGCTCGGTTTGGCCCGGCGCGGCTTTGGGTGCGGCCCTGTTGGCTCTCCTTGTGGGCGTGCTTGTGAAGCGCCGCTCAAAGAAGAAAACCGCGGGGACAGTCGGCAATCCACGCGCAGCACTCGAGGCCTTGATGGCGCGTACGCGGGCCGCTGGGAGCACGGACGAGGTGCTGCATGCCGCGCACTTTCACCTAACGGCGCTCGTGCGCACGGCGCTCGACGGGCGCTTGAAGCAGACGCAGCCTCTCTGGAACTTGCGCGGCGCGACCGACGAGGAGTGGCTCGCCGCGCGGCTCCCGCTGCTTGGCTTTAACGAGGAACAAGCCGACCGCTTGCAGCAGCTCTTCGAGGGCAGCGGCAGGGTCAAGTACGGTGGTGAGGCCGTGACTGAGTGGGGCCTGCAAGAGCGTGTTGATCGCGCGCTCGAGCTAACGGCCGAAGGAGGTCAAGGCTGATGCCTGTACGCCTTGAGCTGTTTGGGAAGTACGCCCTGTCGGACCCGATCTTCTTGATCGCGTTTCCGCTGGCGCTGATCGTGATTCTCTTGGGGCGCCGTCCTGGCGCGCGGCCCGTTTTGACCGCACCGGTGCAGATCTCGTTCGCCACGCGCTCTATGCGGCAGCGGCTTCTGTTCGTGCCGCTCCTACTGCAGGTTGTTGCCCTTGGGCTTGTCACCTTGGCGCTCGCGCGGCCTGTCGAGGTCGACGTGTTGAGCTCGACGAATTCGGAAGGCGTCGACATCGTGTTGGCGGTCGACCGGTCGAGCTCGATGGAGATCCCGGACCTCGAGGCAGGGCGCACGCGCTTGGATGTGGTCAAGGACGTCGTGGGCGACTTCGCCGAGCGGCGCATGACCGACGATGTGGGCGCGAGCGACAACGTCGCGTTATTGACGTTCGCGGCGTACCCCGAGCTGCGCTGCCCGTTCACACTGGACGCCGAGGCGCTGCGCGGCTTCTTGTCCGAAGTCGCCATCGTGAAGTACGAGGCCGAGGATGGCACCGCGATCGGCGCCGCGCTCGCGAAGGCCGCGGCCGTGCTTGCGGACTCGGACGCGAAGTCGAAGGTCGTCGTCCTGCTGACCGACGGCGAGAACAACCGCGACGAGATCTCACCCGAGGCGGCGATCGGCATGGCGAAGGACGCCGGCGTGCGCGTCTACACGATCCTCGCCGCGCGCAAGGTGTATGGCATGGACGCGTTCGGGCGCCTGATCGAGACGGGGCGCGAGCCGGATACGCGCTTGCTCGAGTCGATCGCGGACGAGACCGGCGGGCGTTTTTTCCGCGCGCGCGACCGCGACTCGCTGGCGGGGATTTACTCGTCGATCGAGGAGCTCGAGCGCACACCGCGGCACGAAGAGCGGCGCGTCGAGACGCGCGACCTGTATCCAAGTTTGCTGGCGATCGCGCTGGGTCTTTTGGGATTGGCGCGGCTCTTCGGGGCGCTTGGCTTGGCGAGGGATCTATGATCGCGTTCTTGGGTTTCGAGTGGCTTCGTCCTGCTTATGCGCTGGGCTTGTTGGTCGTGCCGGTGGTGCTTCTGTTGGCGCTGGTGGTGACGAGTCGGCGGCGGCGCGCGCGGCTTCTCTTGGGCGACGCGAGCTTGGTGCGCGAGATTGCGGGCGAGCGCTCAGGAAGGCTGGGCCGCGTGCGCTTGGTGGCCGAGCTGCTGGGACTGTTCTTGTTGGCGGTGGCCTTGATCGGGCCCACGCGGGGGTTCACGCGGCGCATTGTGCAGCGGCGTAGCTTGGACTTGGTTGTGTGCGTGGACACGTCGCGTTCGATGCTGGCCGAGGACCTGCGGCCGAACCGGCTCGACCGCGCGCGGCGCGAGGTGAGCGGACTTCTGGATCAGCTGGCGGGCGACCGCGTGGGGCTGTTGGCGTTCTCGGGCGACGTGCGTGAGGTTGCGCCTCTGACGCGCGATCGTCAGACGCTGAAGGCGCTGTTGGGTGAGCTGACTCCGGCGGAAAACCGGCGTGGCGGAACCAACTTGGGCGCGGCGCTCGGGCGCGCGTTGGACATCTTCGATGGGCGCACGGGCGCGCACGAGGCGATTGTTGTGCTGACCGATGGCGAGGACTTGGAGGGCGGCGGCGCGGACTTGGCGAAGCGCGCTGAGGAGTCCGGCATCGGCATCTACGTCGTGGGCATCGGCACCGAGGCGGGCGGCAAGATTCCGGTTGTGGATGCAGCCGGGCGCACCTCGTTCCTGAAGGGCCCCGATGGCGAAGAGGTCGTCTCGAAGTTGGATCGGGCGAGCTTGAAGCTGCTGGCGGAGACCTCGGGTGGCGCGTTTTTGACGACGTCGGATTCGGCGACACCTTTGGAGGAGCTGTACATGAAGCGGATCGCGAAGCTGTCGGGACGAGCTGCGGCGAGTGGCGAAGAGAAGGTGCCAAGCGACCGCTATCAGTGGGCGCTGCTGCCGGGGTTTGTGCTGCTGGTGTTGGGGCTTGGTTTGAGCGAGCGGCGGATGCGGCGTGTGTTGCGAAAGCGGGTACCGATGCGGCTCGCTGGGGTCCTGGTGTTGGGCTTCGTGTTTGGCTTCGTGTCGGCCCCGGGGGCGCGCGCTGCGGATCACTTTGCGCAGGCTGGCGGCCAAGTTGAGCAAGTTGAGCCAGGCGCCGCGGTCGCTCGCTCTGAAGAGCCCAGCTTGACCGAGGTCCTGACGGACGCCATCGCGGCGGCCGAGTCGGGTGACTGGGCCACGGCGATGGTGGGGCTGACGCGCGCGATCGGGGACGTGGACATCGACGCGGCGATGAGCGCGGTCAAGGAGGCGCAAGACTGGGACGGGCCGACCACGGATGATGGGGAGCCCATGGTTCAGCTCAAGCGGCAAGCGATTGAGGAGTCTCGCTGGAGCGACCTTGAGCTGGCCGAGCTGTACTTCGCGCGCGGGGTTGTGACTCACGGAGCCGGACAGCTTGCGGCGACCGCGGACGACTTCTTCTTGGCGGCGGCCATGGCGGGGCCGGGGGAGCTGCGGATCGACGCGACGTACAACATGGCCACGGCGCTCTTGGGCTTGGCCGAGGCAAAGCGGGCCGAGGCCGCGCAGCCGCCCGCACCGCCGGTTCCCCCGGTTCCGGGCGCCGAGCCGAAGGAAGAAGAGGATCCGATCGAGGCGCAGCGGCGGCTGTACCTAGGAGCGCGCGGGGCGTTTGTTCACCGCCTCCGGATGGATGCGAAGGACGTGGACACACGCGCCGATCTTGAGCTGATCGTGCGGCGCTTGCGGGAGCTCGACAAGCAACAGGAACAGCAAGAGCAAGACCAGCAGGACCAAAAGAGCGACGAGAAGCAGGACCAGCAGGACCAGCAGGACCAGCAGGACCAACAGGACCAAGACCAGCAAGATCAGGATCAGCAGGACAAGCAGGATCAGGACCAGCAGGACCAAGAGAAGCAAGAGGACCAGGCGAAGGAGGACTCCGACAAGGAGCGCGAGGCAGAGAAGCCTCAAGCTGAGCCCGAGAGTGAGCAAGAGAAGCAGGATGAGGCGCAGCCCGACGAGGCCAAGCAGCAAGAGGCGCAGCCTGTTGGAGAGCTCTCGAAGGAAGAGCTTGCGCGCTTGATCGATCAGCTGCGGAAAATGGAACAGGAGCAGACGGACCTGGAGAGGCGCCTGCGGAAGGTCGGACGAACACCCGTGGAGCGAGACTGGTGATGAACGGAATGAAGAACTTCATGGTGCTGGGACTCGTCCTCTTGGGCTGGCTTTGGTTTGCCGGTAGTGCCGCGGCGCAAGACGTGGCGCCGCGCGTCTCGGCGCACCTCACGACGGGCGTTGCGAAACTCGGCGCGCCGGTGGAGATCATCGTTGTGGTTGAGGGCAGCCTCGAGGGGCGCATCGGCAAGCTGCCGGCGGTGGATGGGCTCGCGATCGGGAAGCCGAAAGGGCCGTCGACGGAGAGCTCGATGCGCTCGATCAACGGGCGCATGGACATTGAGCGCCGCGCGACCTGGCGCATCCCGATCAAGACCACCCGCACGGGCGATTTCCAAGTGCCGCCATTCCGGATCACCGTGGGGAGCCAGAACTTCGAGACGCAGCCGATGCAGCTCCGTGTGCGCGAGGACCTTGCCGGGGCCGAGCTCGGGTACATAGACCTCGAAATCTCACCGGCGAAGATCGTGGTGGGGCAGCCGTTTGACATCACGCTGACGTTTGGCTGGGACGCGGGACTCGCGGCGAAGATCAACCACGCCGACCTGTCGCTGCCATGGTGGGGTGAGCTCGCCGGCGCGATCGAAATCGAGAGCGCGGGCCGGACTCTTGGAGGACGGCGCACGACCGTGGGGCTGAACGGCGACAGTCAGCTTGAGGTGGAGTCGCTTGGCGCAACGACGATCGACGGGCGCGACCTGGTGGCCTACCGCTTGAAGAAGAGCTATCTGGCCACGGCCGCGGGTACGGTGGACTTCCCCGTCTCGCACGTCGAGTTCGGGCGCGTGTCCGGCGGCAGTATCTTTGATGCGCCGCGCGTGATCGAGATGTACTACAAGAGCGCGCCCGCAAAGGGCCTCTCGGTTGCGCCCCTCCCCGAGGCGGGGCGTCCGATCGAGTTCGGCGGCGCCGTGGGCACCATCGAGGCCTTCGCGAAGGCGGATCGCCGCGAGGTTGAGTTGGGCGACTCGATCAAGGTGAAGGTGACGTGGAGCGGCGACGGCAACCTTGAGTTCTTCGACCTGCCCGACCTGGCGCATGCGCCGGGTTTCGAGGGCCTGCGCCTGTTTGGCGTGAAGGACGAGCTGAAGAGCCGCTCGGCGCGCGTGTCGATCTTCGACCTCGCGCCGACCGATGCGAATCTGACCGAGATCCCGCCGATTCCGCTCGTGGTGTACGACCCCGAGGAGGCGCGCTACAAGACCGTGCGCACGTCGGCGATTCCGATTCGGGTGCACGCGCTCAAAGGCACGGGCGGTCTGGCGGATCTTGGCGACGAGGCGCCGCGCGACGACATCCGCGACATTGTGACGCGTGGTTTCTCGGGAGCGTTGGGCGTGGCGCCGCCGCCGGTCAAGTCGCCATTCAAAAGGCCTGATGTGTGGTTGCCCGGCTCGGCGGCAGGGCTGCTTCTTCTGTTTGGTTTCCTGCGGCCGCGCGTGCGGCGCGGGCTGAATCCCGCAGCGCCGCTCGAGCGGCGTCGGCGCCGCGCTCTGCGCGTGTTGCGCCGCGAGCTTGCGAAGGCTCAAAGCGCCGAGGACAAGCTGGATGCGTTCGCCGCGTTCCTGGGAGCGCGCACTCGAACAGGGGCTGCGATGTGGCACGGCCGGCGTGTCGCGGGTGCCGCGGACATGGCGCTTGCGCCCGCCTTGGCTGAGCGCCTCGACCGTCATCTGGAAGCTCTTGAAGAGGCCGCCTGGGGGCCTCATGGAAGCCCGCCCAACGATGAAGAGTTGGTTGGGTTGGCGCAGGAACTTGTGAAGGAGGGTCTGTGATGAACGCGACTCGATGGTTTGCGTGGGCGACCGGTTTGGCCTTGCTGCTTGTGCTGACGAGCTGGGCGACTCCTACGATGGGCTCCGCCTCTGCAGGCTCGGCTGATTTCGAGAGCGCTGTGGAGGCCTACCGCGCGGGGGACTTGGCGACGGCCGAGGTTCTGTTCGACGGGCTCTTGGATGCGGGCTTGAGCGCGAGCGATCGTGCCATCCTGCTGAGGAACTTGGGCAACATCGCCTACCGCCAGGATGAGTTCATGGATGCGGTGGCGTACTACACGGCGGCGACGCGGGAAGAGTCGCGCGATGGCGATCTGTGGCACAACCTCGAGTTGGCGCGCGCATCGGCGGGACTCGAGCCTGCCGATGCGGGCGACTTGGCCGCGACGGCAGCGCACCTGTTTTCGTTGCCGACGGCAGCCGAACTGCGGACGGCGGGCTGGTTGCTCGTGGGGCTCTTGGCGCTTGTTCTGTTGGTCGAAGTTTTGCGCGGTGGGACGTCGCCTAAGGTGGCGGCCGGTCTCGTTGTGTTCGCGCTGGCCGGGGACCTTGCGTTGCTGCAAGTGCGCTCGATGACCGCGCTCGAAGCGCCGGCGATGGTTGTTGCTGCGGACGGTGTTGAGCTCTCGAGTGAGCCGCGCCCGGGCTATCCTGCTGGGATCGATCTTGAGCCTGCCGAGGTCGTTGAGGTGATCGACCGGCTTGGCCAGCAAGGGCAGGCGGGCGCGTGGGTGAAGGTACAGAGCGCGGAAGGGCAGGGTTGGCTTCCCGAGTCCGAGGTCCTCTCTTGGTGAGCCCGTAGAGGGACTCTCTGCTGTGTTTTTTACGGGGTTCTTGGACCCGGCGAGGCAGAGGTCTTGAACTCGTCATCAACGAATCGAGGCGCGTTTGGGAATCGCGGACGTTGGGGCCTCGATTCGCTGGACGCATGGGCCCCGGTTGCTTTCAATCAGTCGATGCCGATCCCACCTGCTTCTCACATCTTCGTTTGTACTTCGAGCGTTCCGCCTGAGCTCGGACCGAGCTGCGGCGCCGCATCGAGCGGCCGAATCTTGGACAAGTTGCCTTTCCTTCTCGCCAAGTTGGGGCTTCGCGATGTTCGCGTCACTGGCTGCGGGTGCCTTGGCGCGTGCGGCGGTGGGGCGAATCTGGTGATCTATCCGGAGGGTGTTTTCCACCGCCATGTGACGGTGGAGAACATCGAGGAGCTCGTCGAACAGCACTTCATCGCGGGGAGTCCGCTGAAGGAGCTTGTGGTCGCTTCCTGAAGGCCGCTTCGTCTGAGCGCATTCGAAGGTAGGCTAGTGGCTCGCTGGCCCTCTTTCGATTCGGATGCCTTGAAGCTGCCCCTCTATCTACTCCCTCTGATCCTCGCCTCTGCTTGCACGGGCTCGACGGATCCTGCGTCGGCAGGCCACGGCGTCCTGGTCATTAGCATCGATGCCCTGCGCGCGGATCACATGGGGCTGTTCGGTTACGACCGGAAGACGACCCCGGTCCTTGATGCGATCGCTCAAGATGGGGTCGCCTTCGCGAGCACCTATTCGGCCGCGCCACGGACGCTTCCCGCTCACTGCGCGATCCTGACCGGCTGCGATCCGAACCTCGCGCGCCGCTACTACCAGATGGAGAGTCTGGCGCCCGAGGCGTCGCGCTTTGTCATTCCGGATGCGATGCCGCACATCGCCGTGTCGATGCTGGGCGCGGGCTTCACCACGGCGGCGTTTCTCGACAACGAGATCTTGTCGCCGGTCAGCGGGCTCGACGCAGGCTTCCAGCGCTTCGAAGGCGTCGGGGAAGAGAGCCGGTTGGGGCAGGAGCCCGCGGGCGATGATGTGGGGATTCGCGGTGTCTCTAGGCGCTTCTTGAACTGGGCGCACGAGCTCGAGAACGATCAGGATTGGTTTGCCTATCTCGAGGTCGGCGACCTCGAGCGCGTTTGGCGCCACCGCGACGCGACGTGGGACGGCTACTTCGAGCCGCGTGAAGGCATGGATGATGTGCCGCCGATTTCGAATGACACCGAGGCGTTTTTCGCGCAGCCGCGCACGCGCTGGCTAGGCGGCGCCGTCTCGCTGGGGCAGTACGAGGCGCGCTACGATGGTCGCTTGCGGCGGCTTGATTCCGAGTTCGGCGCTTTCTTCGAAGCGCTCAAGCGTTCGGGGCTCTTTGAGAACACCACGATTTGCATCGTGGGCAGTTTCGGGCTGCAGTTTGGTGAGGACGGGCTGATTTTGGATCATGGGCTGTACTCGAAGGCCGACCTGCACGTGCCTCTGATTGTGCGGCCCGCTTTGGGCAGTGACTACGAGGCCGGGCTCGTGACGGAGGCCTTGGCTTCGACGTTGGACGTGGCGCCGACCATGCTCGAGCTGGCGGGCATTGCCGAGCCGCCGGGGATGCTGGGGCGCTCGCAGGTCCCCAACCTCAAGGCACGCGCCGCCGACGCCGAGCCTGTCCGCGAGGTCGCGTTTGCCTCGTGCGGGTACCAAGAGGGAGGCGCCGCGATCGCCGCGGACTGCGCTCTCGAGATGACCTTTCCTGGTCAGGCGCTCGGGACGCAGACGGCAGCGCTCTCGCGCGCGTGGTTCGGTGACGAGGCCGACCACAGCACGCAGGAAAACTTGCGCTTCTATTCGCCCAAGACCGGGGCGCCCTTTGAGCCGTCCAGCGAGCGGCGCGACGAACTGAAGGCTGCCGCGATTCGGTGGTTCGTGCATACGCGCGAGGCGCGGCGCGCGCTGTTTGGGTCGACTTGGCGTGGTGATGGCCTGCCCAAGGAGCGCATCGACGAGCTCGTGAAGCTTGGGTACCTAGGCCGGCGGCCCTAGGCGCAGCTGATGCGGATCCTTGCCGTGACCTTGCGATATCCGCCGTACACGGCGGGTGGCTATGAGCTCTTGACGCGCGATGCGGTCGAGGGCTTGCGCGAGCGCGGTCACGAGGTCTTTGTGCTAGCTGGCGAAGGCGAGGCGTTCGATGACGAGCGCATCCACGCGAAGCTGAAGCCTTGCCTAGATCCTGAGCGCGATCTGTTCGCGGAGGAGCGCTTGGTAGCGCCGTCTGAGCGGATGGCGCGGCACTTCTTTCGGCGGCACAATTACAAGGTGACTCGGCGGCTGTTGCGCGAGCTGCGGCCCGAATTGGTTCTGTACTTCAACTTGGGGCTCGCTTCGCTTGCCCCGCTTGTGGCGGCGAGCGTGAGTGGCGTGCCGCGGCTTGGCTACGTGTGCGACAGGTGGGTCGAGAATCACTGGCTGCGCGAGATGGCAACGCAGCCGGACAAAGCCGGGCGGCTAGCGACCTTGCGTCCCGTTTGGCGTGCGCTGAAGAAGCGCGCCGGCCTGCCGCCGATCTTGACGGCGAGCGACTGGCTGCGCGTGCGGCTGTTGCGCGACGGCTGGGCGCCGGACGACGTGCGGACCTTGCCCACCGGGCTCTCGCCCGAGATGGACGTCTTGGCGCGCGACGCGCAGCCGTGTGAGCGCGCGCGGGGTGAGCCGCTGCGGATTCTGTCGACCTCGATGTTGTGGAGCGGCAAGGGGCAGCACGTTCTTGTCGAGGCGTTTGCGAGGGCGGTGGCAGAGGGGCTTGATGGCCAGCTTGTGCTCGCGGGCAGCGATACGTCGGGTGGCGAGTACGAGGCACGGTTGCGGCGCCTTGCGGACGAAGGCCGCGTGGGCGCGCGGGTCACGTTTGCGGGGATGTTGACCCCCGCGCAGCTAGCGCGCGAGCTTGGCGGCAGCCATGTGTTTGTGTTGCCGAGCATCTGGGGCGAGCCCTTTGGTCTGGCGACGATCGAAGCGATGGCGTTTGGCCTGGCGACCGTGGTGAGTGACTCGGGGGCGTCGCCCGAGCTCGTGGGCGAGGCCGGCATCGTGCTGCCCACGGGCGAGATCTCACCGCTGACACGCACCCTACTCGAGCTGGGCGGCGACGAGCCGCGGCGACGACAACTTGGCATTCGGGTGCGGAAACGCGCGCTGGCCGAGTACGCTCGGGACGTGTTCCTCGACCGTCTCGAAGCCGAAGCGGAGGCGCTCCTGTGAAGGCCCTCTTTGTGACCAACGGCTTCCCGCCGCGCGGACGCTGGGGGACCGAGTTCTATACCTGGCAGCTGGTCGGCGGCTTGGTGGCGCGCGGCATCGATGTCGTGCTCTTGCACCCCGTTCGCGACGGGAGCCGCACGCGCTACACGCTCGAGCGCATGCACGCGGCCGTGCCGCCCGTGGACAGCAAGGGCAACGGGCCCGAGGTGCCCGTGTACCTCTTGCACAACGCTGGCGACCCGAGCAAGAGCTTTGCCGCCAGCTACCAAGATGCCGAGGTCGACAAGATCTTCGACGAGGTCCTTCAGGCCGAGAAGCCAGACCTGGTGCACTTCACGTACTTGTTGTGGGGGCTGTCCGTAGGCCTGCCGTCCGTTGCGAAGCGGCGCGGAATCCCGACCGTGGTGACGCTGACCGACTATGGCCTCTTGTGCCACCGCGGCCAAATGTACGACTGGCAGCTCAAGCGCTGCGAGGGCCCACACCCAGCAGACGTCTGCGCGCGTTGCGTGCGCGAGCCCTCGAAGTTTGACGACCCGCCCGCGACAGTTTGGTTGCGGCGTGCGCTCGTCAAAGGCGCCGCGCTGGTGGGCGGGCTGGGCCGTGTCGTTGTGGCGGCCGACCTCGAAGCGCGCGAGGCCTGCGTGCGCCGCGCTCTTGAAGACGTCGATCAGTTCATTGCGCCGACGGCGGTGTTTGCGCGCATCTTCAGCGCCTGGGGCATCCCGGAAGAGAGGCTGACCGAGCTGGTCTATTCGCTCGATCACAAGCCCTACGAGATCGCGCGCCCCGAGCCCGCCCGGCCCGAAGCGACCTCGCCGATTCGGTTCGGCTTCATGGGACAATTCACACCGCACAAGGGGCTGGGCACGTTGGTCGAGGCCACGCGCATCATGCAGGCGCGGCTGCCCGAGTCGGTCGAACCCTGGCGTGTGCATCTGTATGGGAGGCCCGCGGGTGGGCGCCATCGCTTGTTCGCCGAGCGCGTGCTCGCCGGTGATCTGGGCCCGCGGCTCGTGGTTGAAGAGCCGTTTGAGCCGCACGAGGCGCCGCAGATCTTGGCGCGGCTGAACGCCGTTGTTGTGCCGTCGGAATGGGACGAGAACGCGCCGCTGACGATCCTCCAGGCGCGCGCGGCGGGTGTGCCCGTGATCGGCAGCGACATGGAGGGCATCACCGAGGTCGTCGACCCGCCGCTGCACGGCCTGATTTTCCGCGCCGGCGACGCGCACGCATTGGCTGACGCGATGCGCGAGGTGATCCTGGGGCGAATCGGGCGCCTGCCCGGAACGCGCATGCCGCATGAGTTGGACGAGCACCTCGACGCCGTCCTGACCGTCTATCAGAGGGTATACTCCGGAGACACCCCCTCGAGCTCGCCCTCATGACCCCCATGCTTCAGAAACTCGCCCGCACGCTTCTCCGGCAGCCCAAGCCGATGCACATCGGGTTCATCGCACAGGGTTGGGAGCCTGACGTGGGCGGCATCGAGAGCCACACAGCGGACCTGGTGCGCGAGCTCGCCGCGCGCGGCCACCGCATCTCGGCGCTGGTGCTTGACTACAAGGGATTGGCCGAGCCCTTCGGTGTGACCACCGACTTCATCGGCCCCGCGCACGTCACGCGCATGAGCTACGCGTACCACGATCACAACCGCCTCGCGCAGGTCGTGCGCAACCGCAAGGCCGAGGAAGTCGCCGCGATCTGGCTGCACAAGCGCCAACCGGACGTGGTGCACGTGCATCACCTGACGGGCTTTGGCATGGGGACGTTGCCGCGCCTGCGCGGCGAGGGCGCCTCGCTTGTGATGACGCTGCACGACTACTGGCCTCTGTGCCCGCGCGGGCAGATGGTGCGACACACAGAACAAGCCCTGGACGCCGAGATTTGCGGCGGACTGAACCCCGCGGCTTGCGGAGCGTGTCTAGCGAAGTCGTTCCCGCACCTGATGCCGAGCCGCGGCGCCGAGTTGTTCGGTCCGTACGACGGCCCGGCGGGGCCGAACGGCGTGCCTCTTGAAGAGCCTTTATGCGTCGAGCCCGGCGGAGATCCCGACGCGGTGGTCGCGGACCGGCGGACGGCCTACGCGATCGAGAGCCTTGGCTGTGCCGACCTCTTGGTCACGCCTTCGGCGCGCGCGCGGCAGGTCTACACGGATGCGTGCGCATCGATGGGCTTCGATGGCTCGAAGATCCGCGTTGTCGAGAACGGGATCAACGTGGGCGGCATGCGGCCCAAGGTCTTGAAGCTGCGCAAACAGCGCCCGGACGAGCAGCTCTCGATGTCGCCCGTGTTGGGCGTCGTGGGCAGCGTGCTGCCCAGCAAGGGGGTGCTCGAGCTCGCGATGGCGTTCGCCGAGGCGCAGAAGGAAGGCCGGTTCAAGCCGACGGGGGGGCTGCGGCTCGAGATCCATGGCAACCTGCCGCCGTATCACGGCGAGACGGCTTACATTGATGCGCTGCGCAAGTTGGAGGATGAGACCCCCGGGCTTGATGTGCGCGGGCCGTTCTTCCATTGGGATCTTCCGCGCATCTTGGCGCGGCTTGACGGCGTCGCGGCGCCGTCGCGTTGGGAGGAGGTCTTTGGGCTGACGGTGCGCGAGGCGCGTGCGGCGGGTCTGCCTGTACTCGTGAGCAACGTTGGCGACTTGCCGGCGGTGACGTCTGGCGGGCGCGCGGGGCTTGTCGTCGAGCCGCCACATGGCGAGGCTGGGCGGCGCGCTTGGGCCGATGCTCTGCAGCACTTCGTGCAGGACGTGAAGGGCCGCAAGGCCTGGGGCGCGTATGCGCAGCGCCCGCGGACGTCAAAGGCGATGGCGCTTGAGTTCGAGGGGCTCTACGCCGGAATCAAGCGTTCGAAGTGACGTCGCGCCACACGCGCGCAAGGCGCTCGGCGAGCCGCTGCCACGTCAGGTTCGCCTCGACATAGCGGCGAGCCTCTTGGGCCATTCTGCGTGCCGCAGCTGGGTCGTTCAGGGCCTCGAGAGTGGCCGCGGCGAACGCGCTGTCGTTGTCGGCTAGGGCAAGCTCGCGGCCGGACTGCAGGCCAAGGCCCTCGGCGCCGATGGACGTGCTCACGATGGGACAGTCCATCGCCATGGCTTCGACGATCTTGAGTCGCGTGCCGCCGCCGATGGCCAGCGGGACCACCATCGCGGACGCGCGGGAGAGCCACGGCCGCACGTCGGGGACGCCGCCGGTGACCTCGATACGCTCGGAGGCCAAGCTGAGGATTTCGTGCGTGGGATTGCGTCCGACGATCTTGAAGCGCACGTCGGGGCGCTCTTTGGCGATCAGCGGTAAGACGTTGTAGACGAAGTGCAGCACCGCGCCGGTGTTCGGGCCGTAGTCCATGCTGCCGACGAAGCAGAGCTCGCCGGGCACACGCGTGGGCGGATTGGCAGGCGGAGCGAAGTAGGTGGGGTCGTAGCCGCTAGGGACGACCGAGCACGCGAGCCGCGGGTAGCGGCCGCTGAGGATCTCGGCGTCGTCGGGGCTGCAGAGCAGGTGGTGGTGGTGGCGGTCGGCGGACTCGCGCTCGAGCCGGTGGACCTTCCAGGCATCGAAGTGCTTCTCGAGCCCGCTGACGGACGTGTTGTTCTTGGCGAAGACGGTGTCGAGCTTGTGGTGGTGCTGCACAACGGGTGGCTGCCGGCGACCGTTCTCGAAAGCGGCCGGCAGGATGCGCGCGTGCAGAAGCTCGTCCACGTGCACCACGTCGTACTCCTCGGACGCCAGCTCGCGGCGCACGGCTTCGATCATGGTGGGCGAGTGGAACCAGCGCTCCATCTTCGAGTGCGTCAGGCGCATCAGCGGGCTGGGAGCCTCGCGCCCAAACGCCTTGATCGACGCACAGTACGGAGCCAGCGCATCGACGTCCGCCTGACCCTGGCCAGGCTCAAGAACACTCCGCAGGTGCACCCGCGCCCAAGGCGCCACAGCCTTGATCAGATTGAACGTCCGCAGCTTGCCGCCCGAGTTCAGCGGCCACGGCAGCCAAGGACAGAGGAACAGTACCTCCATCACAGGCGCGGGGCTTGGCGAGCCATTCATCAAAGGGGCCTTCTCTTGCACACCTGTACTCATCGGATCCTGTGACAGCGAGCCGTAGGAATGTGCAGATTACCGAGGAGAAGAAGCATGCGGGTGAAATTCGCGAGGACGTTGAGAGATCTTGAAAGGGCAGCCTATGAGGTGGGGGACCGGTCCGCGGTTACGATGGCTTCATCACCTAAAGCGACGGGCCGCCGCAGGTAGAAGTTCCGCTCAATCTCAGGGTTCACAAGGAGGATCCAAGCATGCAAGTTGGTGTTTTGTTGTCAGGCTGCGGTGTCTTTGATGGGGCTGAGATTTACGAATCGGTGCTGACTTTGGCGGCGCTCGATCGCGCGGAAGTCGAAGTGCAGTGTTTTGCACCAAATATCCAGCAGCTGCACGTTGTGAACCACCTGACGGGTGAAGTTGCAGAGGGCGAGTCGCGCAATGTGCTTGTTGAAGCGGCGCGGATCTGCCGTGGGCAGATTGAGGATGTGGCGCGTGCCGACGCGGCCGAGCTGGACGCGCTCGTGATTCCCGGTGGGTTCGGCGCGGCGAAAAACCTCTCGACGTTTGCGACAGAAGGCGCGGACTGTTCGGTCCAACCGGACGTCGCGCGGCTTGTGCTTGCGATGCTGGACGCCAAAAAGCCGGTCGGGGCGATCTGCATCGCGCCAGCCATGATCGCGGCGATCCTACGCGATGCGGGGCGGACCGGCAGCCTGACCGTGGGGCTGGGAACGGGTGACAACGCAGGCGCCGTGGAGGGCATCGAGGCGATGGGGGCGAGCCACCTGACCTGCCCAGTTGACGAGTATCGCGAGGACTTGGAGCTTGGGCTAATCACGACTCCGGCCTATATGGAAGCGGGCAGGATCTCCGAAGCCGCCACCGGCATCGAGAAGCTGGTCGCGCGCGTCCTCGAGCTGGCGTCCAGTTGATGCTGGGCTAACAGGGCGCTAAGGCTCAAGTTGAGCGGCGACTCTCGCCGAAAAGGAGGCTGCCCGAGTCTCTCTCCAACCAAGCTCTCCGCCATGACCTCCGATCTTCTTCCCGTCTCGTTCTCCGGCGCGCCCGGTGCTTACTCCGAAGAGGCCGCGCGCCGATTCTTTGGTTCGACCTGCACAACGCTGACGACGGCGAGCCTCGAAGACGCTCTGGATGCCGCCTCCGACGGCCGCGCCCAAGCGGCAGTTGTGGCGGTTGAGAACTCGATCACCGGTCCGTTCGGCGGTCTGCCCGACGCGCTGCGCGGCCGCGATCTAACCATCGCCGGCGAGATTGTCCTACCGCTGCGCCACTGCCTGATGGCTGTGCCCGGCGCGAGCATCGAGGGTATCTCCGAAGTGATCTCGCACCCGAGCGCCCTCGGCCAATGCCGCGATTACCTCGCGCGCACCGGCTTCGCGACGCAAGCAGCGCGCGACACCGCCGCCGCCGCTCAGGACCTCGTGGCCTCGGGCAACCTTGGCACCGCCGTGCTTGGCAGCCGCGTGCTCTCGAAGTTGTACGGCCTTGAGGTGCTCGCCGAAGGCCTGGCCGACGCCGCCGAAAACGTCACGCGCTTTTTGGTGCTGAGCCAGGCGTCCATCGAGGCCGCAGTCCCGTCCGAGCGCTCGGCCGTATTGGTCGGCCCCGTCGACACGCCGCGCGCGCTGCGCTCCTTGCGCATCCACCTCGAGTCTCTGTCCGCCAAGCGCGTGCGCTCGCCGTTCTTGGGCGCCCGCGACGGCCAGACATTCCTTGTCGAGTTCGACCACCCCGGCCAAAAAGGCGCCGACCTCGCCAAGCGAGCCTGCGGCGACCTCCCGTTCCAGATGCTGGGCTCGTGGGGCGTCCGCCGCGTGGGCTAGAGACGCGGCCTGTCAGAGCGTCAGCGTGGTGGCCAAGGCCGCGCTCACAAAAGTTGCAGATCCGTTGGGAGCGAACACCAAGGCCGCATGGTGAAGCACGATCCCGGCGAGGCTCGGGGAGAGACCAGCGGGAAAGCCGAGGGTCGCCGAGGCCGAGCCGGTTGTGTCAAGCAAGCCGAGCAAGCCTGTTTGCGTGGGCACGGGCGCGCCGGCAAGCAGGAGTAGCGTGTAGTTGTCGACGTTGAGGGGGAGCACTAGCCCGTCCACGGGGAGGCCTGGCGTCGTCCCGCTGGCGGTGCCGAGGATCAAGTACGGTTGGCCCTGGTTGCCAGCGCCTGCCTTCAGCTCGAAGGTTTGGAGTGTGCCGGTCGAAAGGGAGATCGCGGGCAGACTGCTGGTCAGGCTCGGCACGCTGGCGCATGGACCAGCGACCTCGAGTGCCGAGACCGCGGGGGTAGGCCCCATCAAGAGCGTGGCGCCCGTGTAGGGATCGACCCGAAAGAGCTTGTTCTCGTAGCTGAGCAGCAGGTCTCCATTCGAGTCGTCAAAGTCCATGCCGCCGTCAATGGAGAAGCCCAGCCCGGGGAGCGGAACGCGGTCGAAGACAGTGCCGTCGACGGGGCTGACGCGGTAGATCTCCGGGGGAACCGACTCGGCCTTGAGCACGAAGAGAGTGCCCGCTGCATCGAACGCTAAGGCGGAGGCATTGATCCGCCCACCGAACTCGTCGACGACGGGCCCTACAAGCGTCGCGGCCCCCGTCAGGGTGTCGATCCGGAATAGCTCGCTGTCGACCCCGGGCACCGCGCTGCCGTTGACTCCGAAGAGGTCGCCGGAGATCGGGTCGAAGTCGAGGCCGCCTTCCTGCAGGTCGATGCCCAACAGCCCGACGAGGGTTGCCGTGCCCGTCTGCTCGTCGATGCTGTGCAGTTCGGGCGCTGGAGAGTGGTGGATCGCGAAGAGCTCTCCCGTTGCACTCTTCGCCAGGCCTCCGAACTTGGAGTTCCCCAAAGGCCGCGGGTTGCTGCCAGCACCGGTCAACGGGTCGACATCCCACAGGGTACTTAGGTAGTCGAGCCCAATCAGGCACGCTGGCGAGGGGTCCGGTAGAACGGCCAGGCCGGAGATCGTTACCGCGAGTCCGTGTGGGCCGACGAGAGTTCCGATGCCGGATAGAGGGTCGACCGTAAAGAGCTCGAAGCCATCGCTCGCGAAGAGAGTGTCCGTGTCCGGATCGTGAGCCAGGCCACCGACCGAGCTCGCAGCTATGGGACCGATGAGGCCGATCGGTGTGGCGAGTCCCGTGAGCTTGTCGATCACGACCAGCCGATCGGGGAGAGCAGACTGAGAGTCGTAGCCGAGCAAGGTCCCGTTCGGCAGGACGGCCATGCCGCTGATGTCGGCCTCGAGGTTGAGGCCCATGTTGCCGATGACCGTGACCGCGCCCGTGCCGGGGACGATCTCGACGAGCTGCAGGCTTGTGCCGCCTCCGGTCGATCCGTTGATCTTGCTGTAGAAGCGATTTGCGGTTGGGTCGAAAGCAAGCGCGCCTTCTCCGCTCTTGTAACCGAGGTCAACGATCGGGACCGCTGGGGTGCCGGGCGGATCGAGCACGAAGAAGTCGAACGTCGGGTTGTCGTTGTTGACGCCGTGCAAGACTCCGGTGGAATCGAAGGCGATCCCACTCATGTCGATCTGATTCAAAGGGCCGAGCAGGGTCGCTGTACCCGTGACCGTGTCGATGGTGTACACCTCGGAGAGGCCGAAACTCACGGCGTACAGCTCGCCTGCGGCGGCGCAAGGAGCGGCCGCTAGGAGGGACACGCTGGCGAATATGGACGCGAGGGAGCGTGAGGTGTGGGGCCGTTTTGTGTGCATGAGTCTCCGCCCGAGAGGCTAGCGACCGAGGAATCCGGCGTCGCTCTTCACCCAGGTCATCCAGGTGGGGAGGTTGCCGTCGAGGGCCGCGTCGAGGCCGAAGCGGCGGCCCGCGCGGGAGAGCGCGCAGCCGAGGCCGCAGACGGTCAGTAGGATCGCAAGAGGCTGCACTGCGCTGACGTCAAAGACGAGCAGATGCAGGCCCATGACGGCGACGAAGGTGGCGGCCGGTCGCGTGAGCGCGCCGATCAGGAGCGCGACTCCGGCTAGCAAAGTCAGCCAGCTGACGATGAAGGCGATCGCGTCGGGGTTGTACAAGAGCACCTCGCCGCCCCAAAGGCGCGCGGGAGCCCAGAGGTCGCCCAGGTGGTCGTTGACCGTGTGCTTGACGAGCGAGCCGGTTAGGCCGTCGTTCGCTGCCCACGACCAACCGGTCAGGGTCACGAGGGCGCCGAGGGTGATGCGGATCAGAACCAGCCCGCCGCTGGGGGTCGCTTGTGCGTTGGCCATGAACGCATCCTAATGGGGCAGCGCCGGGTCACGCTAGATGGATGCGGGTTTCCGATTCGGAGCGCGGTACACTCTGCTGCGATTTCCTGCCTCTAGGTCCACGCTGACTCCGTGGCCCGAACGGGCGCAAACCTGCCAGGAACGGCATTTGGACCATGGAAGCGACCGATCGGAAGAGTTGGCTTGGTACGGCCGGAACACGTGGCGCGGACGTGCGCTCGGACTGTTGGGTGGGCATCGAGCCCCGGGATGCGGGCGGCTTGCAGCTCGAGCTCGAGAGCACGGTCGAGGCCTACTATGGCAAGGACCTCTCAGCGCAGCTGTTGACGGGGCTCGGCGCGCTGGGTGTGCACGACGCTCGCGTGCGGCTCGAAGACGGTGGCGCGCTGCCGTGGGTGATCGATGCGCGGCTCGAGGCGGCGGCCCATGCTGCGGGCTTCACAGGCGGGCGCAAGCTGTTGCCCGAGGTGCCTCCGGGTGAGGACCTGACCGCCGCGTCGAAGCCCGATCGGTTCCGGCGCTCGCGGCTGTACTTGCCGGGCAGCCAACCGAAGCTCAGCCAGAACGCGGGCCTGTATGGCGCCGATGGTCTGATCCTGGACCTGGAAGACTCGGTGGCGCCGGCGGAGAAGGCCTCGGCGCGCATTCTGGTGCGCAACGCCCTGATCGCGAACCGCTTCGATGGCGCCGAGCGCATGGTGCGCGTGAATCAGGGCGCGCTTGGGCTCGAAGAGATCAAAGCGCTCGCTGCTCATGGCGTGCAGCTGTTTCTGCTTCCGAAGATCGAGACCGCAGCCGAGGTGCGCGCGGCTGAGCAGACGCTGATCGCGGCGACCGACCGCGACGTGTGGCTGATGCCGATCATCGAGTCCGCGCGGGGTGTTGTGAACGCGGCCGAGATCGCGGCGGCGTCGCAGCGCAACGTGGCGCTGACGATCGGCCTTGAGGACTACACGGCCGACTTGGGCACCGCGCGCACGGTCGGCGGCGCGGAGAGCTTGTGGGCGCGCTCGATGGTCGCGAATGCGGCGAAGTCGGCGGGCTTGCAGGCGATCGACTCGGTGTTCTCAGACGTCGGCGACGAGGCCGGCTTGGAAGAGTCGTGCCGCGAGGCCAAAGCGCTCGGCTATGAGGGCAAGGGCTGCATCCACCCGCGGCAGATCGCGGTTGTGCACCGCGCGTTTGCGCCGGATCCGGTGGCCGTGGCGCGCGCTCTGAAGATCGCCGCGGCGTTTGAAGAGGCGACGGCGCAAGGGCTTGGTGTGGTCAGTCTGGGCACGAAGATGATCGACCCACCCGTTGTCAAACGCGCACTGGCACTTGTCGAGTTGGCGCGCCGCTCTGGAATGATTCAAGACGAGGTAGAGGCATGAGTCCGGCAACAAAAACGAGAAGCGGCGAGGTCGTGAACGCGGCGGGCCGCAGTGTCCCAACCGAGATCAACGGGAAGCCGTGCGTTCCCTTCCAGGGAGTCGGCGCGTTCCATCCCGAAGGGAACAAGAAGGCACCGCCGATTCGCTCGGCAGCCGACTACCCGAGCAACGGCGACAAGCGCGTCGGCAGCCTACGCGAAGCGCTCGAAAAGTGCGGCCTTGCGAGTGGCATGACGATCGGCACGCACCATCACTTCCGCAACGGCGACCTGATGGCGAACGCGGTCTTCGACGCGGCGCATGACATGGGACTGAAGAACCTGGTCTGGGCGCCTTCGGCGTCGTTCCCGTGCCATGAGCACCTTGTGCCGTACATTGAGGACGGCACCATTCATCACATCGAGGGCTCGATGAACGGGCCGCTCGGCGATCTGTGCAGCCGCGGCGAGATGGGCGGCATGGCGGTCTTGCGCAGCCACGGCGGGCGCTTCCAGGCGATTCAGGATGGCGATCTGCACATCGATGTCGCCGTCATCGCCGCGCCTAGCGCGGACCTTTTTGGCAATGCGACGGGCGACCGCGGCCCGAGCGCCTGCGGTCTTCTGGGCTTTGCGCTCGCGGACTCGTTGTATGCCGACCGCGTGATCGTCGTGACCGACAATCTGGTGCCGTTCCCGTGTCTGCCATGGCAGATCCAGGGCAACAACGTGGACTTCGTTGTGGTCGTCGATCAGGTCGGCGATCCGTCGAAGATCGTCAGTGGCACGACCGTTGTGACCAAGAGCCCCGAGCGCCTGCTCATCGCCGAGTACGCCGCGCGCTTTGTGCGCGACGCGGGCATCTTGCGCGAGGGCTTCTCATTCCAAGCGGGAGCCGGCGGCACGGCGCTGGCGTTTGGCATCTTCTTGAAAGAGATGATGATCGAGCGCGGGGTGAAGGCGTCGTTCGTGCGCGGCGGCTCGAACCAATACTTGGTCGAGATGCTGGAAGAGGGGCTGACTCCGGTGATCCTGGATGGGCAGACGTTTGACCTTGAGGGCGTGCGCTCGATGCGCGAAAACCCCGGGCACCAGAACACGAGCCCGTTCACCAGCTACAACTTCCACGGCAAGGGCAACTTTGCCTCGATGCTGGACGTCGTGATTCTGGGCGCGACCGAGGTCGACCTCGACTTCAACGCGAACGTCGTGACCCACACGGACGGGCGCCTGTTGCACGGTATTGGCGGCTGGCAGAATTGCTTGGCCGCGAAGTGCACGATCCTGGCAGTGCCCTCGTTCCGCAACCGCATCCCGGTGCTGCTCGATCGCGTGACCACGCTGTGCGGACCGGGTTCCTTGATCGATGTTGTGATCACCGAGCGCGGGATCGCGATCAATCCCGCGCGAAAGGACCTGGTGGAGGCGCTTCGCGGAAGCGATCTGCCGATCGTGGACCTCGCGGACCTCAAGCGTGAGGTCGAGCGCATCTGCGGCGGCCCACCCGCGCGGCCCCTGGCCGCGACCACCGGAGAGCCTATTTGTGCCATCAAATGGGTCGATGGGACCGTGATCGACGTTGTGCGCAAGCTTGACTAGCTCGGAGTTCCTTCGACACTGATTGGCCAAGCTCGGACGATCCTCCATGGGCGCCGGGGAAGCCCTTTGCACTCGGAGCGGGATCGTGCAGGATGGGAGGCGCATGTCCGTCAACATGAAGTCGCTCAGCAAAGAGCTCTTGGTCCCGGTGTGTCTATTTGTAGGCATCGGTCTAGGCGGCACGCTGCTCGGCCGCGCTACGGATGAGAGCGGCAAGCAGTTCTTCGAGAGAGGCATCGGGCAGATTGGTGAGCTTGCTGCGGCGCGGCTTGAGGATCGTGTTGAGCAGCAGCGGAACGCGCTCGACTTCGCGGCAGAGCAAATCCTGCCGAACGAGATTCTCTATGGCGGTCTCTCTGGAAAACCCGGCGGGCTGCCCCAGGACTTTCAAAAGATCGGCGGCTCGATCGTCGAGTGGCTCCCCGGTTTCTTGTCCGTGAACTGGATCGCCCCCGAGGGAACGATTGAGCTCGTGACGCCTCTTACCGGGAACCTGGGCGCCTTGCACAAGAACGTGCTGGATCACTCGAATCCGGGTGTGGTCAACGCGTTCCTCGAGGCGCGCGACGCGGCCAAGGCGAGCGAGGCACACCTCTCGTACACGCCGGTCATCGACCTATATCAAAGAGGCCGCGGCTTCGCTGTCTACCGGGCCGTTTTTAGTCGCGAGGGCCAGCTGCTCGGCGTGCTGAACGCAAGCTCTCGGATCAAGGACCTACTGAAGCTGTGGCTGCTATCTACGGACAAGTCCGGTCACGCTGCCTTTGCCGTCCTGGGTTCCGATGATGAGCTCTTGTTTTCGAGCGCACCTGAAGCGACATCCAGCGATTGGCGCTATACGCGCGATCTTGAGGTCAAGCTCCTAAACGAGCCATGGCGACTCCGCGTGGGGCCGACCGACGGGTGGCTTCAGCGCGGGCTCGTTTTGCGCGGCAACCGCATCGCGGGTGTCAGCTTGGTTTTGGGCTTGCTCGTTGGGGCGCTGTACTTTGCGTTTGCGCGCAAACGCCGTGGGCAAGAGGAGGCCGACTTGCGGCTTGAGTTGGCCCTCGAAGGGGCGCGGCTTGGGGTCTGGGACTGGGACCTTGACTCGGGCGTTCTGCACTTGAACGACCGGTGGCTAGCCATGCTGGGGTATCCACTGAAGGAGTTCGAGTTCGACCTGACGTTCTATCGTGGGCTCGTTCATCCCGAAGACTTGCCCGTCGTCGAGCTGGCGATGGAGGATCACCTTGCGGGGCGCACCGAGGTGTATCGCACCGAACACCGCTTGCGGGCACGCACCGGGGAGTGGGTCTGGGTCTTGGACGCGGGTCGGATCGTGCGTCGCGACGGCTCGGGCAGGCCCCTGCGCGTTGCGGGAACCCAGACCAACTTCACGGACATTCGCCGGGCCGAGCAGGAGCTCGAGCGCAGTGTGGGGCGGTACCGGTCAATCTTCGAGCACTCGCCGATTGGGATGCTTGAGCAGGACATGTCCGAAGCCAAGGCGATCCTCGACCAACTTCAACAGGAAGGCGTTGGGGACCTCGAGACGTACTTCGAGGAGCACCCCGAAGCGATCTTGCAGTTCGAGGGCCTTCCAGTCACGCTCGACATCAACCCGGCTTTCTTGAAGCTGTTTCGGGCGACGACGGTCGCGGGGTATCGCGAGAACGTGATCAAGATGGTCGACAATCGTGCGCGGCGCGCGTACGAAAAAGAGCTCATCGCACTCTACCGCGGGGAGCGCACGTGCGAGGCGGACTTCCCGCTGCGCGACATGGATGGCCAAGAGCTCCTGTATACGATTCGCTTGATGGTGGCGCCGGGGTGTGAGGACGACCTGTCGTCGGTGTTCGTCTCGCTGGTCGACAACACGCGGATGCTGCGCGAAGAGGAGCAGCGCCGGCTGCGCGAGGGGCGCGATCGGCAGGCTCAAAAGGACGAAAGCCTGGCGCTCCTGGCGGGAGGAGTGGCTCACGACTTCAACAACTTGCTTGTGCCGATCATCGGGAACATCGAGTTGGCCATGCACCAGGTCGAGCGCGATGGGCCTGCCTCGGGCAACCTGCGGCGGGCCGAGCAGGCCGCTCAGCGTGCGGCGGACCTCGCGCGCCAGATGTTGACCTACTCCGGACGCGGACAGGTGCAAAGCGAGGTGTTTGACTTCAATGCTTTGGTGCGGGAGATGAGCGATCTGTTGTCCGCGAGCCTTCCGGGGAAAGTGGACATGGTGACGGACTTTTTCGATGGCGAACTGGGGCTTGAGGGCGATCCCACGCAGCTGCGCCAGCTGGTGATGAACCTTGTCATCAACGCGGCCGATGCGATCGGCGGCGAGGCGGGCCGAGTTGTCGTGCGGACCGGGTCGGCGCGGCCGACGGCAACAGAGCTCACAGGCGGATTCCTAGGGGAAGGCCTTGCGGGTCGCGAGTGCTCGGTTCTTGAAGTACGGGACACGGGATCAGGTGTCGACGAGGAGACGATCAAGCGCATTTTTGAGCCGTTCTTCAGCACGAAGTCCGCCGGCCGAGGTTTGGGGATGAGTGTCGTGTTGGGGATCGTCCGTGGGCACGGCGGCGCCTTGACCGTGAGCTCGCAGATCGGGAAGGGGACGCGAATTCGCGCCTATATGCCGCTTGCCGAATTGCCGCTGGAGCCCGCACCGGAAGTGCTCGCGGCCGACCGAGTGGGCGAGGGGGAAGTGAGTCCGCCCGCTTTTGGCGTCGTGCTGTTTGCAGACGACGAGCCGCAAGTGCGGCGCTTTGCCGTCGAAGCGCTCAGCCGAATCGGAGTCGAGGTGCAGTGTGCGATCGATGGTGCCGAGGCACTCGAGATCTGGCGGGCGAGTCCGCAGGTTTTCGACCTCGTGATCCTCGATGCCACCATGCCGCGCATGGGAGGCGTCGAGACCATGAAGGAGATCCGCGCCGTCGATCCCGGGCAGCCGATCTTGCTGTCGAGTGGCTACACCTTGGAGGGTGTTGCGTCGCGCGCGGCCGAGTCGGAGCTGTGCTGGTTCTTGCCAAAGCCTTTTGGGGTCTCGGAACTCACGCGGCTTGTTAGGCGAGTCCTGCGGGAGACCGGCGGCAAGTCGGGCTCGGAAGAGTAAGATCCAAGGGCATCTTTCCCCTTCTCATCAGCCCCACGATGGGCTCTTAGGACATGACCTACAAGATCTCTTGGATGCCGGGCGACGGCATTGGCAATGACGTGATGGAGGCCTGCCGCCTCGTCTTGGACGAACTTGAATTCGATGCGGAGTACATTCCCACCGACATTGGATGGGAGTTTTGGAAGTCGGAAGGCAACCCGCTGCCCGACCGCTCGATTGAGATCCTCAAGAACGTCGACGCGGCGCTCTTCGGTGCGATCACGTCGATGCCCAAAGAGGAGGCCCTAGCCGAGCTGGCGCCCGAGCTACAGGGCAAGGGCATCGTGTACCAGTCACCGATCGTGCGGCTGCGTCAAGAGTTTGAGCTCAAGACGAACCTGCGTCCGTGCAAGGCGTTCCCCGGCAACCCGCTGAACCATGCGGATGACATCGACCTCGTTGTGTTCCGCGAGAACACCGAGGACATGTACGCCGGAGTCGAGTTTCATCCGGTCCCCGAGAGCCTCTCAGAAGAGCTCTCGAAGCACCCGAAGTGGGCGCGCTTCCGCGACAAAGCGCCACTCGAAGACATTGCGATCAGCCTGCGGATCAACACACGCGAGGGCTGCCGCAGCATCATCACGGACGCTTTCGAGTACGCGAAGGAGCACGGCTATCCGACCGTGACTGTCGTCGAGAAGCCGAACGTCCTGCGTGAGACCTCGGGCCTCATGGTGCGGACCGCGCGCGAAGTGGCGAAGAGCTATCCGGGCATCGAGCTGTGGGAGACCAACATCGATGCGATGTGCATGTGGCTTGTGAAGAACCCGCAGAACTACGGCGTGCTCGTGTCCACGAACATGTTTGGCGACATCGTGTCGGACCTGTGCGCGCAGCTTGTGGGCGGGCTTGGTTTTGCGAGCTCGGGCAACATCGGCGACAAGCTGGGTGTCTTCGAGCCGACTCACGGTTCGGCTCCCAAGTACGCCGGGAAGTACAAGACGAACCCGATCGCCATGATCATGACGGCGAAGCTGATGCTGGACTGGTTGGGCGAGTCGGAGCTCGCCGAACGCGTGGAGAAGGCCGTCGCGAAGACGATCGCTGAAGGCAAAGTGCAGACCTATGACATGGGCGGCAGTGCGACGACGATCGAGCTTGCTGAAGAGATCGTTCGCAACCTCCCGCCGGTCGGCGCTACCGTTTGAGGCGGAAACTGTTTGTTGCCGCGGGGGCCGTCTTGGTCCTCGCGGCGCTCTTGTCTGCGCGCTGGATTCGCAGCACGTACGACCGGGCATCAGAGATGCCTGGCGTGTCGTTCCGCGGGGATCCGGGGGCTCTGACGGAGGGCGAAGCGGCATTGGCCACGCGCCTTGAGAGCCATGTACGCTTCCTTGCGGAGGAGGTCGGTCCGCGTTCGATAGACGACCCGGACGCACGCGAGAAGGCGCTGCAGTGGCTCGAGGAACAAGTGGCGGCGTTCGGGATTTCGGCCGAGCGCGAGTCGTTTGAGGTGTTCGGGATGTTTGACGAGGAAGCCGGAGAGGGTGACTGGCAGAACCTCGTGATCCGCCTACCTGCGGCGGACCCGGACGCTTCGGTCATCGTGCTGAGCGCGCACTTCGACACGGTCCCAGATTCGCCGGGCGCGGACGATGATGCGTCGGGCGTAGCGGCGCTGCTTGAGATTGCGGGCGCTCTGGCGCGCGCGCCTCTAGCCGATCAGGCGCACACCGTCGAGCTGATCTTCTTCGATGGAGAAGAGGCCGGCGTGCTCCGTATGGGGAGTGGCGCGCATGCGCGCGCGCTCTTTGAATCCGGCGCCGAGGTTGAGGTGGCGATCTCGCTCGAGATGCTGGGGTACTTCACTGCTGAGCCAGATAGCCAGACGTTTCCCGCGCCCTTCTTGGGCGAGTGGTATCCGAGCCAAGGCGACTTCCTGGCGTTCGTCGGCAACCGCACCGCCGAGCCGGCGATTCACGAGGTGATCCGGCGCTTTCGCGAGGTGGCCAAGGTGCCGAGTGAAGGGCTTGCGGCGCCGGACTCGGTGAAGGACGTTGGGCGCAGCGACCACGCCGCGTTTTGGGAATATGGCTGGCCGGGGTTGATGATCACGGACACGGCGAACTTTCGAAACGTGAACTACCACACCGAGAGCGACCTGCCCGAGACGTTGGACTTCGAGCGGCTTGCGCGGATCACGCTGGCGCTCGAGCAAGTTGTGCGCGGGCTCGCCGCGGATCAGTAACTCTCGCGCTTCGTCGCGGTCTTCTTCGACGAGCCTAGGTCGCTGATGAGGGCAAAGACGAGGAGGATCCAGTGCCCGAGGTCAAGGTGGCCGCCGCTGCTTTGGATCGACCACGCGAAGGCGAGCGTTGTCCACGGCAGGAAGAGGAGGCCCACGAAGATTAGGAAGTGGGGCTTGCCCGCGATGGAGAACGCTTCACCAAGGTAGTTGGTGAAAATCAGAAGCCACACGAGCGCGAGGCGTGGCAGGCCCATGAGGGCGGAGATGAGGCAGCAGGGCATGGTGATGAGTTATTGGGAATCTGCGAGGGCGGATTGCAGATGGGGGGCGAGGCGGGCGCGGGTGGCGGCGTTTGTGAAGCCGACGAATGAGACCTGCGTGGTCGCATCGAGCGGGACGTCGAGCGCCTCGCCGCTGGGGGATTCGAGTAGCGCGCCGGCTGCGCGTGCGCAGACGACGGCGCCGGCGATGTCGTAGGGCTTCGACGTGACGGCCGGGCTGCCGTCCGTGTTTTGGCAGAGACCGCGCAGGTCGGCGATCATGCGATACTTGCCTTGCGCCAGCAGCACGAGCTGCCCCGCGTTGGAGATGTACTGATCGTCGAAGATGCTGCGCAGGTCGGCGCCCTCGTGTCGCCGCAGCCGCTCGAAGAAGGCGGCCTCGAGGCGGGCGAGCTGGACGCGGCTCGCGGGGTGATAGCGAAAGAACGGCACGAAGCCTTGGTCCACGCGATTGTCGGCGTCGACCGTTAGCTGGCGCTTGTGGACGCGGGCTGCGAGGCCGTGGGAGTCGAGCTCGAAGAGCTGCTCCTGACAGTCGCCGCCGGCGACGCCGGTCAGCCGCAGTGCGCGCCCGTGGCGACTGGTGCCGAGCTCTTGCACAACCCCAAGCGTCAGGTCCGAGAGTCGCGGCTGCGCGCTGCCCGGCGGCGCCGCGGCGATCGCCGCCCACGCGGGGCGCAAATCGAACATCAGGTTGCGGCTGCCGTCCACGGGATCGACCACGACTCGCGGCCCGCCGTGATCGAAGCCGGCAAGCGGCCCGAAGCCGCCCGCAGCCGGCCCCAAGTGGCGCCACCCAGAATCCTCGGTCAAGATCGAGAGCGGCCCTGCCAGCGCGAGCTCTTCGGCCCACGCCGCGACAACGGCCTCTGGTCGCGTGTCGATCCCAAACGTCGTGTCGCCGACACCGACTCCATCAACGCGGCTGAGCTCGGCCGTTTTAGCCTCAAGCTGCTGCCGTCGGCACGTCGCCGCGAGCCGGGTCGCGAGGTCTTCAAGAGCTTCCAACATGAAACGAAGTGTACGCTCCCCAGCCCTCAGGTTAGGATCCGCCCCCGCGCTTCTGAGTCCCCTCCCCCCAACGAGCCATGAGTACAGTTCACGACGTCATCATCATCGGATCCGGTCCCGCAGGTTACACCGCCGCGATCTACGCCGCGCGCGCGAACCTGAGCCCAACTGTCTTCGAGGGCGAGCCTTCGTCACAGGCGCCCGATCTCTTGCCCGGCGGGCAGCTGATGCTGACAACCGAGGTCGAGAACTACCCCGGTTTCCCAGACGGCATCACCGGCCCCGAGCTGATGGAGAAGTTCAAGGGCCAAGCCGAGCGCTTCGGCGCCAAGTTCGTGATGACGAACGTGGTCGAGGTCGACTTGCAGGCGAACCCGAAGCGCCTCAAGACGACCGATGGCGAGTGGCACGAGACGCGCACCGTGATCATCGCGACGGGCGCGAGTGCGCGCTGGCTGGGGCTTGAGTCCGAGACGGCGCTGCGCAACCGCGGCGTGTCGGCGTGCGCGACCTGTGACGGCGCGTTCTTCCGCGACAAGGTGGTCGGCGTCGTCGGTGGGGGCGATACGGCCTGTGAAGAGGCAACGTTCCTGACGCGCTTCGCCTCGAAGGTCTATCTGATCCACCGCCGCGAAGAGCTGCGCGCCTCGCGCATCATGGCCGACCGCGTGCTGGCCAACGACAAAATCGAGCCCGTGTGGAACTCGACCGTAGCCGAGGTGCTCTCTGAACAAGGCCCGATTGGACCGAAGGTCAGCGCCGTGCGCTTGACCGATACGAATGGCGGCCCGGATCGCACGCTCGAGCTTGGCGGGCTGTTCATCGCGATTGGCCACGTGCCCAACACGGGGTACCTCGGTGGCGCGCTTGCTACCGATGACGCGGGCTACCTTCTTCTCGAGGGCGGCACGAGGACCGCGATCGAGGGCGTGTTCGCAGCCGGTGATGTCGCCGACCACGTGTATCGCCAGGCCATCACTGCCGCCGGCGCGGGCTGCGCGGCCGCGATCGACGCCGAGCGCTGGCTGGAAGCCAAGAGCTAGCGCGCCGCTCCAACAACGCGACGGCCGGCCGTGGGTTTTCCCCACGGCCGGCCGTCTCATTTGGCTCCGACTCCTCCTACAAGATGTTGGCGGTCGGGTTCCACAAGGTGCGCTTGATTTGCACCTGGTTCGGGTTCGTGACGTTCAGCATCGTCTTGACACGCTTGTCGTAGTTCAGCTGCAGGCCCACCACGAAGGGCGAGCCGGGCGGGTTCGCCGGTGTGCCTATGCCACCCCAGTTCCAGTAACCCGGAGCCAGGACGCCAAGGTCGGCCGCGACGAGCGCGCCGTTCAACCGCATCTGACCCAGCATCGGGCTCCAGCGGTGGACCATCGTGAAGATCGCGTTGTTGGTGTAGACGAGCCCGTCAAGGTGCATCGGCTGCCCGAAGGTGCGGTTGTCTTCGAAGTACTCGATCGACAGCTTGTACATGTAGTCCGTGATCCAACCACCCTTCGGCGAGATGTTCTCGTTGGTCGCGTCTTGGCCATTCGCCAAGTTGTACAGGTACGGGTCGTTCGGATCGCTTGGGTCCGCAAGCGTCAGCTTGTTCAGGTCCCAAGTGACCGCGACTTCGGCATCACCGTGCCAGGTCTCGGTGGCCGGGTCGAAGTACAGGTTGCCCTTGTTGTAGATCGGCACCGAGTCGCCATCGTGGAACGAGTAGTAGCGCGGGATGTAGTCCGCCCCTTCAAAGAACGGGTTGGCCACGGTCCACGTCGAGGGGTCCTGGCTGATCTCGCCCGGGCCCGGAACCATCGGCAGAGTCTTGGTCCACTCTTGGCGGTTGAACAGTGAGATCTCACCCAGAGTGAAGTTCCAATAGCTGTCGCTGTCGCCCGAGATGTACGAGTACTTCGAAGGACCGAACCACGAGGCCGGCTTCGTGTAGTCGCCGATCATGATGCTGCCGCCCGAGGCAAGCCCCAGGGCGTTCTTCGTGCCGTCCTGCGCGATGCCAAACGTCGTGTTCCCCGTCGGGTGACCCGCCGAGTCGCCGGGCACATACTCAGCGCCATCGAGGTACTCGAGGTCGGTCGGGATGTAGATGTTCCCGCGCGCGATCAGCGTGCCCTCGCCTTTGATGTAGCCGTTGATGATCACATCGCCGTCGATCGTGATGGTCCCGTCGATCGTGATCGGGTTATCGACCGTTCCCGACAAGATCACGTTGCTGTCCACGTTCTGCTGGATGCTGGGCATGTTGCCCACAAAGAGCGCGGCCGAGTACGTGCCCGCGTCATTGATCACAGCCCCCGGCGGAACATACGTCAGAACCCCGGCCGTGATCGCGCCGTCGGCGCCATCGGCCAGCGTGTCGAACTCGACGTCATCGACCATCTTGTTGTTGATGGCGCCCGGCTGAGGCCCACCCAAGATTGGATCGAATCCGCCGTTGTCCGGGATCGGCGCCGGGAAGGAGGTCGGCAGCTTGCCGTCGACCATGCTGGCGTAGTCCGTCGGATAGTCCAGGTACAGATTCTCGAGCGCCTGGAGCGGCGCACTGCCTGGAACGAACGGCTCGACGCTGTACTGTCCCCATGCATCTTCTTGCATGTTGCCGTTGCTGTCGAAGCCGAACGCCTTGAACGAGACAGCATTCCAATCGGTGATCGGTGCGCCGTCATGGTCGGTCGCCGAGCCGCGGATCGCAACCGTGCCCGCCACGTAAGCATCGCTGTCGTAGTCGTTCAACGAGGCCGTGTTGCCGTCCATGTTGTGGCGGATCATGAGGCTCTCGAGCGTGCCCACCTTGGCGCGTTCGAACGAGCCCTGCAGCGCCACATCTTCGTTGTAGAAGTGCTCGACCGTGTCGATCTGGCTGTGGCAGAAGATGCAGTTCACGTTGTTTGCCAAGATGGCGTAGTCGAAGCCTTCGAAGTCTTCGGGCTCGATCGTGTACACCTGCTGCACCGCGCGGTTGATGATCGGGTTCGTGAGCTTGGCACCACGCCGCGTCGAGGCCGAGACCGTGACGTACAGCTGTGTCGAGTCGCCGACATCGCGTCGCACGAGGTTGATCGCGTCAACGAACGTGCCATTGAATGTCGCTCGTGGAGCGCCCTCATCCATGATGGTGGGCAAGGCTGCCTCGGGCATCAGGTCGAATCCGTCGGATGCGGTGGGCGGCCCACCGGGTCCGATGTCGGCGACCCCGATGCCATCGAGGTACGTGCGGAAGTCATAGATACTTCCTGGCGCACCCCCGGCAAACGTCACGTAGTCGGCCCATACATCTTCCATCGAGAGAAGTGCGACCGAGTCCACCGTACTCGACAGAGCGAAGTCGTCCGTCTGGTGGTTGATCATGCGGGCTCCGCCCACCGTCGTGGTTAAGAGCGCCATGCCAAACAGGGCCAGGCTCGAGACGACCACAAGGGTCGCGACCAGCGCGGAACCGCGCCTCTGTGTGTTCTTATTCTTCATCCTCAAATCTCCACCTCGTTACGGAGGAAGATGGTGGATTCCACCTTCCTGATGAGCGGGTTGCCCGATGAGATTCCGCCAATCACGAAGAGGCGGATCTGCAGCTGGCGCGTGTCTTTGTCCCAGAGGAAGAGCGGATCGTCGAATCCGTCTCCGTCCAGGTCGCCGCCCCAGTTGCACTGCTCTTGCAGCACGGCCGAGGGGCCCATGTTGATGTTGTCGGTGTCCCAGTTCGTATCGCCGGTGACCCAGCGGCGGCGACCGACAACGCCCACGTCGAACAGGTCAAGCTTGTCGCCGTCATGGTTCAAGTCTTGTCCGGTCTTGGACTCACTAATCGTGTAGCGCGGCTGAAAAGCCAGTGCGGACCAGCCGTCGAGCGTGGGGATGTTTGAAACCACCGCGCCCCACTTCAGGTTGTCGCCCTGCATGAGGTCGTTGCCACCGGTTGGATCGATCGGCTTGCGATAGGCGAAGCCGCTGCCGTCACCGCGGAAGTAGACCGGCCCAAGGACGCCCATGGCGAGGCCGTCGTACTGGTCGGCCGTCGGATTTGCTTGCTGGGCGATGGGCTCGGCAAGACCGCCCCAGACCAGCTCGGAGCCCACGTTGTGGTCCGCCCCCTGTGTGCACTGCTGCTCGCGCTCGAGCGTCTTGAAGTACTCTTCCGTGTCGTCGAGATCCCTGTAGGCAATGCGCTCTTCCGAGGCCGTACCTCGATCCAGGACCAGGACTCCCTCGTTAGGGAAACCGAGTGTGGAGTCGACGCGCAGGGCAGAGTGCGCATGGTCGTCAATCGACTCGGTGATGATCGCCGTCGGGTTCGCGCCCTGCGCATTCGCGAGCTCGCCCTTGAGGCGGTAGATCAGCTCTTGCGCCATCTGCTCGACGTGCGTCGTCGAGAGGACGGACTGCGACAGGTGTGTGTCGCGCTCGAGCATGCCGAGCGTTGACAGCAGAATCACCACGTAGATCGACATGGAGAACGTCAGCTCGAGAAGCGTGTGCCCCGAGCGGCTCTGTTTGCGTGTGTTCATGCTTAGTACCCCATGATGTAGAGCGGGTGTTTCATGAACGAGTCGATGCCCTTGTTACGCCACTTGGCGGTCACGAGAACCGGCAGCATGTTGGCATTCGCCGACACGTCGGTATCGAGCGCATCGCCGTCGCCATTCAGGTCGCGCGGCATGCCCATGACCGTGCCCAGGTCGGCGTCGGTTAGCGTCTCGTCGGTAATCAGCTGGATCGTTCCCACGCTGTTCGCGCCATCACTAGGCGTCAGCCCCAGAACATCAAACTCGGCTCCGACCACTCCCCCGAGCCCATACGCCTCAACGACCGTCTCGACCCAAGTCTCTGGATTCATCGCGGCGATCGCCGAGGCCGAGTTGATGCGTTCGGCCACACCGTGCACCGCGTTGTAGGCCAAGGCCTTCTCGCGGTTTTGGCGACTCAGTTGGTGCATGCGCAGCGTTGCCGCTGAGATCGACATGATGCCGACCATCAACGTGACGGTCGCTAGCGCCATCTCGAGCACCGTAAATCCGGCCTTCTTGCCGGAGGCTTTTCTCCTTCTTCCCATGATCGTAAGCCCCTTCCCCTGGGGCATTGGTGTTCTGGAGCCCTTCCCAAGGCCCAACTCGTCCTCTCTTTCGACGGTCTTGGCGCGCGACCTGGAAAGGACTTTGCTTTTTGGACCGTGGGGCCACTCGTTAGGCTCCACGGCATGAAAACAAGCCAACACGTGGTCGTCACAGGTGCCGGATCCGGCATCGGACGCGCCATCGCCTCTCGATTGGACGCCGACGGTTACTCGCTCACTCTGATCGGGAGGCGCCGCGAGGCCCTCGCGGAGACCGCCGCTCTTTTAAAAGGTGAGGCCTGCATCGCGCCCGCAAGTGTGACCGACGCGGCCGGCCTTGGCGCTGCGTTCGACGCCGGCGTGGCGGCACACGGGCCGCTGTTTGCCCTGGTGGCCAACGCGGGGGTCGGCGGCGCGAACGGGCCGGGCAGCGACGATCGCTTTGATGAGCTCGTGGGCACGAACCTGAGCGGCTCCTACCTCTCGATGCGCGCGGCCGAGGCGCACTTCGATGAGGCGAGCTCGTCCCCGCCGCGGATCGTCGCGATTGCGTCGATCCTGGCGCGCATCGGCGTGCCCGGGTACACGGGCTACTGCGCGAGCAAGGCGGGGCTTTTGGGTTTGGTGCGCGCGATGGCGCTCGAGCTTGTGCCCAAAGGCGTGCGCGTGAACGCGATTTGCCCCGGTTGGGTTGAGACGGACATGGCGTGGGAGGGGCTCGATGGCATGGCTGGCGCGATGGGGATCTCGCGCGACGAGGCGCACGCGATTGCGATGCGCGACGTGCCGATTGGGCGCATGGGCAAGCCCGAAGAGATCGCAGGACTGGTCGCGTGGCTGCTTGGACCGGACTCCGAAGGTGTGACCGGAGCTGCAGTCGATGCAAATGGCGGCGCCTGGATGCAGTGACGGGCTTCCCTCGAGGCCTTCGACCCGGCAGACTGGGGTGATGCGCATTTGTCTCGTTAGCCATGGATTCCCGCCCGAGGAGCGCACCGGCGTCGAGACGTACACCGAGGCGCTGGCCGTGGCGTTCGCGCGCGCGGGTCACAGCGTCGAGGTCTTCACGGCTTGTCCCGACGAGCGGCAGGCCGATTTGGCCTTGCGGCGCGAGCTGCGGGGTGAGGGTTTCGGCGTCACGCGCGTGGCGACAAACCGGGCAGCGAGCTCGCCGGCCGAGGCACTGGATCCGCCCGGCGTGGCGGCGCGGTTTGGCGACTGGCTGGACCGCGAGCGGCCCGAGGTCGTGCACTTTCAGCACGTGATCAAGCTCGGGCTGGGGCTTGTGCAAGAGGCGCACAAGCGCTGCATTCCGGCCGTTTACACGGCGCACGACTACTATGGCCTGTGCCACAGGTACACGCTGCTGCGGCCCGACCTGGCCGTCTGCAAGCAGCCTGATGCCAAGGACGCGTGCGCGCGCTGCGACCTTGCGACCTCGGTCTTGAACGCCGTCGAGGGGCTTGGCGACTATCAAATGGGCGTGCGCCCGAGCGAGCTGGCCGAAGCGGACCGCGCGCGGCTTCTCGGGACTCTGGATGGCGATGTCGCTGTCGATGGCGGGTTCGATCCGGGCGAGTGGCAGGCTGCCAAGGAGCGCCGCGCGGCACTCGATGCGCGCCGCCAAGAGGTGTTTGCCAGCTTCGATTTGCGGCTGGCGCCATCGCAGTTCCTTGCCGATCACCTGATGGCCGCGGGCGCGGGTCCCGTCGAGGTTTTGCCCTATGGCATCGTGGCGGACGACCTCGAGCCGCTGCGCGAGGCGGCTCCGGTTGGCCAAGCCGAGAAGCTGCGCATCCTCTACATCGGCGGGCTCGCGAAGCACAAGGGCATCGAGGTTCTCTTGGATGCGTTCGAGCTGCTGGAGGCGGCCGCGCCCGAGAAGGCCGAGCTGGCTCTCTATGGGTACTCGTCCGATCACGTACATGTGGAGACGCTGCGCACGCGCGCCGAAGAGGTCGGCGCAAGCTGGAGAGGAGCGTACGCGCGCCCCGAGCTGCCAGAGATCCTCCGCGCAGCCGACCTGGTGGTCGTGCCGTCGACCTGGTACGAGAACTACCCGATCGCGATTCGCGAGGCGCTTGCGGCGGGGCGGCCGGTGGTGACAAGTGACCATGGCGCACTTGCCGAGAGCGTGAACGACGGCGTCGATGGGCGCCTGTTTGCGCCGGGTGACGCGGCCGACCTCGCGCGCGTGTTGGCCGAGTTCACCGAGCCCGGCGTCGCTCGTGAGTACGCGACGCGGATCGCGCCGGTGCATCGCATCGGCACGCAGGTGGAGGAGCTGCTCCCGCGCTACGAACAGCTGATTGCTCGGGCGGACAAGAAGTGCCTTGAGGCTGAAGGCCTCGAGCAGCTGCCGGCAAGCATGGCGCCGTTCATCGAGCGCGTGGCGGAGCTCGAGCGCGTTCCGTTGCGCGAGCTGTTCGAGGACGTCTCTGGGGGGCTCGGGCGGCTTGGCGAGAGCTTGGGACTTGATGATGCGGCTCTGCGCAGCGATCGCTTGATCGCGCGCGCGTTTTCCGAAGGCGATGAGACGCAGCGCAGCTTGCGCGATGCGCGGCGCGAGGCCGAGTGGTTGCGCGCGGCACTTGAAGGCGCCGAAGAGGGTGCGGCCAGCCAGGCGCGCGAGGCTGGCTGGGCGAACGGGACGATCCATGATCTCAAGGCGACCGTGGCGAGCCTTGAGGACCAGCTTGTCGAAGCGCAGCGCAAGACCGAGGTTTTGGAAGAGCGCGCGAAGTGGCAGGAAGAGACCCTCAGCGCCGAGCGCGACGAGCTCGCGCGCGCAGTCGCCGGGCTCGAAGAACAAGCGGCGTGGTTGACAGAATTGCGCGGGACACTTGAGACCGAGCGCGACTGGCTGAAGAAAACTCTGGCCGAGCGCGACGAGCTGCTGGCTGAGAATGCGAGTGCGCTTGGCCAGAGTGCTGAACGCGAGGAGGGGCTCTTGGCGGGTCTCGAGGCCTTTCGGCGCGAACGCGTTGAGGTTGAGAAGGGCCTGAACGAGCGACTACGTCAAGTCGCTGACGCGGGGCTTCTCGCTCTAGAGCGGCAAGAGCAAGCGATAATTCAGGAGCTTGGGCCGCTTTTCGAACAGCTCGACCGCGTCACCGGACACCACCAAGATGGGGCAGCTGCCGCGATCACACGCGGGCTCGATGAGCTCGTCGGTACCGTTGAGATGGCGCTTGTTCAGCTTGGCGAACTCGAGGTCGAACTTGGCTGGCGTCGCGACGAAATGACGAGTGCGCGCGAGCAGGCCACGCGGCCGCTGGTGGGGTTGTTCTTGCGCCGCACGCGGCTTGGCAGTCGCGTGAGCAACTGGGAGGCAGACGCATGATGGCTGTCAGTGTTGTGATTCCGGCGCTGGGGGACGTGGCCCTTCTTGAGCGCGCGCTTGAGCCCCTGTTTGCCGAGTTCGACCGGCGCGCCGCGGGGGACGAGCTTGTGATCGTGGACGACACCGGCAGCGGCACTCTGTCCAAGCACAAGGACAAGCTGTTTGGTGCGCGCACGGATGCGCGCCTCGTGACGCGCAAGCAAAACGGCGGCTTCGCCGAGGCGCTTGAGGCTGGCGTCGAAGCAGCGCGTGCCGAGCTTGTGTTTTCGATGAACAGCGACGTGGTTGTGCGGCCTGGATTCCTTGAGCCCTTGATCCGCGCGCTCGGTGAGGACGACGTGTTCGCCGTCGCACCCAAGGTCCTCTTGAACGGCGACGAAGACCACATCGAGTCCTTCCCCAGCGCGCGTCTGGAAGCCGGCCTGTTGGACTTTCGCAGCGTGCCTCGCACGGCACCGCCCGCGGTCATCACCCCGATCCCTTTCGCCGTGGGCGGGACGTTTTTGTTTCACCGCGCACGGTTCCTTGAGCTCGGCGGCTTCGATCCCTTGTTCGCACCGTTCTACTTCGAAGATGTGGACCTGTGCTGGCGGGCTTGGCGCCGCGACTGGCGCACGCTTTATGTGCCCGAGTCCGTCGTGCTGCATCACCACAAGGGCACGATCGGGAAACTGCTGTCCGAGCCGCGCCGACGGGCAGCCGTGGAGCGTGGCGAGCTGTGCTTTAACTGGAAGCACCTTCCTGAGGCGTCTCTGGCCGATCACATGGCGCTCCTGTTTCGGCGGGCTGTGGATAGCTATCTGGCGGATGACCGCGCCGGCCTCATCTGGCTTGCGCTGGCGCTTGAACAGCTGGATGCGGCCAAGGTCGGGCGCGCTGGGCTTGTCGCGGAGAGCACTTCGCTCGAGGTCCTTGAACGACTAAGCGCCGGATCGACGGGGCAGTAAGAAGGGCGACTGCGCAGCTTAGGGCGCGGCGTGGAAGGCTCTGTAGAGAGGCGCCCACAGCGCTAGTGTGTCGGTCGCGCGGGTGCGCATGGCCTTCGCGTTGGGGACGGCGGCGGGTGTCTTTTGCGTGCGGATGTCGAACAGCTCGAGCGCCTCTTCCTTGCTGAACTCGGCGTGGAACTGCACGCCGAAGATGGGCGCGTCGGTGAGGCGGAATGCCTGCACACCGCACGCATCCGAGCTGGCGAGCACTTCGAAATTGTCGGCGCCAGGGTCGCGCACCTCGTCGAAGTGTGAGAGGAAGCAGCGGAAGGTCGCGGGCAGGCTCTGAATGGGCGAGCCGGCGGCTTGGCCGGCCTCGTTCAAGCGGACGTCGTACCAGCCGATCTCGGGCACGTCGGCGCACGCGGCGGCGCCAAACAGCCGCTTGGCGATCAACTGATGCCCGTAGCAGACGCCGAACAAGGGCACCTTGTGTGCGTAGGCGTCGTCGATCAGCTCTTCGAGCGCGAGGCTCCATGGCTCTTCGTCGAGGACCGACGCGGCCGAGCCGGTGATGATGATCGAGGAGAAGTCGCGCGCGCTTCTGGGGAGCTCGGCGAGCGCGGTGTGCGCGACGCGGACGCGCGTGTGCGGGCCGGGCGGAGTGAAGGCGGGCGGGCAGCCGAAGTCGTCAAGGTAGCAGTCGAGGAGCAAGGACATAAGCCTGGGAGCATAGCCTAGGCCGCACGTCTTTTGGCACCGAATGCTGTCGCGCGCAGCGCTTGCCACAGAGCGGTCGTGTCGGTGCGGCGGTCTAACTCGATGGCGAGGTCGAGGCCGAGCTCGGGTTGCTGCGCCGTGCGCAAGCCCAGCAGGTCGGTACACACGGTTTGCGGTAGCTCGGGGTGGAACTGGATCCCGGTCATCGGCAGCGTGCGGTGCTGGAAGGCTTCGACGGCGCAGGTGGCGCTGCGCGCGGTGACGCGCAGGGCTTCGCAGCCGGGGAAGTGGGGGACGACCTCGTCCTTGTGCGAAGTGAAGCAGCGGAACGACGTGCCGCTGCCGGATGTGAGCGCGTTCGCCTGCGTGACGGCGCGCGTGAGCGGGGCGTCGTCGAAGCACAGCTCGATGTCTTTCCAGCCGTACTCGGGTGTCGGCGAGCGCTGCACCGCCGTCTCGCCGAACAGCGCGTACGCGATCAGCTGGTGGCCGAAGCAGACGCCGAACGTGGGCACGGTGTGGTCGGCGGCGCTCTGAATCAGGGCGGTGAGACGCTCGCTCCATGCCGGTTTGTCGAGCAGATGCGCGGCCGAACCGGTGATCAGGATCGAGCCGAAGCCCGCGGCGCTTGTTGGGATCGCGTCCATGGAGCCACGCGCGGCGGCGACGACTTCGAACGGCACGCCGGGCGGCGGCAGGAAGACGGCGAGGCTCGCGGGGCGCTCTTCGAGATAGCAGTCGAGGATCAGCTGGGGACTAGGCATGCAGGCTTGATCGGTATGCTCGAGCTCTGCCGATCAGTCCAAGTGGGAAAGCGGGCAGCGAATCCCTAAATCGGGGCGCTACTTGGCCGCCTGCAGCGCGGCTTCGAGGGCGTTGAGGTGCGCCTCTTGGCCAAAGCGCTCGGCGAGTTGGCGCTGGCCATTCTGGCCGAGGCGCGCGGCGAGTTCGGTGTCGGTCAGGAGGCGCGTGGCGGCAGCTGCCATCGCGTGGGTGTCGCAGCGCTCGACGAGGAAGCCCGTCTCGCCGTCGACCAGCCACTCGGGGATGCCGCCGACGCCAAAGGCGACGATCGGCTTGGCGTGCGCCATGGCTTCAAGGCCGACAAGGCCAAAGGGCTCTTGCCAGACCGACGGGCAGATCACGAGTGAGGCGCGGTCGAGAAGGGTCTCCATCGCGCCCGAGTTCTGCCATCCGGCCCAGAACAAGCAGTCGTCCCCAAGGCCATCCTCGAGCGCCTTCTCGCGCAGCCACGGCTCGGCGGGTCCCGTGCCGGCAATGACCAGCTTGAACGGCGCCTCGATTTGACCCGCGGCCGACAACAGGTAGTCGACGCCCTTGTCGGGATGGGTCAGGCGCGCGGGCACCAAGATCAGCGGCCGATCATCCGCATCGAGGAAGTGCTGCAGGTCCTTGCCGAGCGGCCCGCGCGGCTGCGCGTCCGTGTTCGAGAGCGTGAACGGATAGACGCGCTGCACAAGCTCGGGCGGGAAGCTCGCCTGCAACAGCTCGCCGGCCATGTAGTCGGAGTTCGTCAGCAGCTTCGCCGCCCGCCGATTGACGCCCATCTCTTTGTACTTCCGAAGCAGCGCGCGCACCGGCGCGGTCCACCGGGCAAGCCGGCGGCGATACTGCGTCTTGTTGAGGCAGATGCAGCCGCCCTTGAAGTAGTAGCGCTCGAGGCACACAGCGCCAAGCGGCTGGGTGCACACCTGGCCATCCGAGTGGAACTTGTTGAGGCCGGGGCAAAACGGCGGGTGGTCGTGCACGAAGCGCACGAGCGGCGCGAGCGCGGTGAGCTCGGCTAGAGCCGCCATGCTGCAGTTCGACTGCTGGAAGATCACGTCCGGCGCCGCCGCGGCCACGGCGTCCGCAATCTGGCCGCGCTGCTCGGGACTGAACGCCGTCTCGTTCAGAAAGTCGAGAGCGAAGACCTCGAGCCCGCTCAGCTTCTTGAAGTCGCCGCGCTTCTCTTCACGGCACAGAATCGCAAGCTCGTGTCCGCGCTCGACAAGCCCGGCCGCGACCGCGGCGGCCAGGCGCTCGGTGCCCCCAACGAGGCCCCAAGTGTCGATCGACAGGAGGATCTTCACGGCGTGTTAGTTGCCGATCGTCAGCAGGAACTCGCCGTTTGAGCCAGCCTTGCGCATCTTGGCGATCAGCATCTCCATCGCCTCGACGGGGTCGAGCTCGTTCAGAACCTTGCGCAGCATCCACACGCGGCGCATCTCGTCCTCTTGGAACAGCAGCTCTTCCTTGCGCGTGCCCGACCGGTTGATGTCGAGCGCGGGGAAGATGCGGCGGTCCGAGATGCGGCGTTCGAGCACGAGCTCCATGTTGCCGGTGCCTTTGAACTCTTCGAAGATCACCTCGTCCATCTTCGAGCCCGTCTCGATCAGGGCAGTGCCCAGGATCGTCAGGCTGCCGCCGTCTTCGATGTTGCGCGCCGAGCCGAAGAACTGCTTCGGGAACTGCAGCGCCGTGGCCTCGAGACCACCGGACAGAAGCTTGCCGTTGGACGGGGCCTCGTTGTTCGCGGCGCGCGCGAGGCGCGTGATCGAGTCGAGCAGGATCACGACGTCCTCGCCCGCTTCGGTCAGGCAGCGCGCCTTGTGCGCCACCATCTTGGCCACCTGAAGGTGGCGCGAGGACGGCTCGTCGAACGTCGAGCTGACGACCTCGTAGTCGCCGCCGGTTAGGCAGCGCTCGAAGTCGGTGACCTCTTCGGGGCGCTCGTCGACGAGCAGGATGATCAGGTGCACGTCCGAGGCGTTTTCGAGGATCGACTGCGCGATCTGCTGCAGGAGCACGGTCTTGCCGGTCCGCGGCGGCGCGACGATCAGGCCGCGCTGGCCGCGTCCAATCGGCGTAACGAGGTCGACGATGCGCATCTCGAGCGGGTTGTCGCCGGCGCCTTCGAGGTGGATGCGCTTCTCGGCGTACAGCGGCACGAGCTCCTTGAAAGGTGTGCGCGTCGCGGCCTCTTCGGGATCGTGCAGGTCGATGCGCTCGATCGTCGTGACGGCGAAGTACTTCTCGCCTTCCTTCGGGACGCGGAGCTTGCCTTCGATTGTCATGCCGGTTTTCATACCGAAGTGATCGAGCACGCTAGTCGGGATGACGGGGTCGGCGTAGTCTGCGAGGTAGCTGTTGTGCGGGCAGCGCAGGAACGCGTGGCCTTTGTCTGAGATCTCGAGGCAGCCCTGCACGGTCACCGGGATGTGGCGGCGCAGGCGGCCCTCGGTGATCGCAAAGATCAGGTCGCGGCGTTTGATGTTCGCGCTGACTTCGAGCTTCTCGGCCTCGGCGATCTCGTGCAGCTCGAAGAACGGCAGCGCCTGCAGCTCCGAGTGGCTCATCGCCTTCGGCTTGCGTTTCGGCGCGGCTTTTTCGATGGCGGCAACGAGCTCTTCGATGGCCTCTTCGTTGAGGTCGGCGGGCAGCTCGTTGAACTCGATGCGGACCTCGTCGGTCAGCATGGCTGTCGCGTTGGCGCTACCCTTGTAGCGGCCGCGGTTGTGCTGTTTCTTGCGACGAGATTGGTACTTAGCGCTCATGGGAGGGTCGGGTTCGGAGGGCGTCGAGGACGCGGTGGGTTTCGACTTGGAGGGCGTCGAGATCGCTGTTGTTCGAGATCACAAAGGGGGAGGCGGCGCGTTTTTCAGCGAGGGGGCGCTGAAGCGCTTCGCGCCGCGCGACCTCGCCGGGCTGCCAGCCGCGATCCCGCACGGCGCGTGCGTCGCGGATCTTGGCGTCTGCGTCGACAAAGACCAAGGCGTCGCACTCGGCGACGAGGTGATGGTCGGGGTCGTTCTCGAAGAGGAGCGGGACGTCGAGGACGACCACCGGGGTGGCCTCGCGGCGCGCCTCATTCAAGAGGGTCGAGATCCTCGCACGGACGGCGGGATGAATCCAGCCTTCGAGCCGTTCCCTTTTTAGGGGATCCGAGAAGACGATGCGGGCGAGGGCGGCGCGGTCGGGCTTGCCGTCGGCCCCAAGGGCGCCTGCGCCGAACGCCTCGCGGACGTGGGCGGTGAGCTCGGGGCCAGCGAGGACCTCGTGGGCGATCGCGTCGGCGGCGATCACGAGGCCGCTTGAGCCAGCGAGCGCGCGGGCGGCTGCGGATTTGCCCGAGGCGATGCCGCCAGAGATCCCAATCACGAGCGATGGGGTGGGGACTTGAGGGAGAGAGCTCGACATGCTGGAAGGCGGAGGTGTAACCGGCGGGGGAGGCTCGGGTAAGGGGGGCACGGGCAGCCCGCCCGGCCATTTGTGGATGATGAATCCGGCGATGAATCTACTGATTCCTCGCCCTCCTGGGGAGTCCCGGTCCGAGTCGGACCGATTTCCCTTGCGGACAGAGGGGCCAGTCGGGTATCAAATGGCCCCTTCCAGCCGCCTCACCTGGTGGTTAGGACTCCCCCCCGAAACTCAATTCGACAGGACGAGCCGCGCCCAAGAGGGCCCTGACTCGCTTCTTGCTCACACACGATAGGTTCTACCCGAATGAATCAAGCGACCCGCGGAGCCGCCCGAGTCTCCATCATGTGGATGATCAGCGTTGGCGTTGTGGCCCTCATCGCCCTGGTCCTCGCCTTTTTGACCGATGGCGATAAGGGCAAGGCTATTGATGCCCAGAAGGCCGCCGAGGCCGAGATGCAGATTGCCAAGGACGAGATGGTGGCTGCGAACGATGTTCGCCGCAGCCTCTCCGAAGCAGTCGGGTTCACCGGAGGCGCAGCCGACGCCAACACGGACCTGAGCGCACTCGAAGACTCCAAGCAACTTCTGCGCGACAACTTCAACGACCTTGCCGAGGCTGACGCCACCTTCGAGGCGATCGTGCCGAAGCTCGTCACCGAGGTGAACAAGTACCGTCAGGCCGCTTCGGCTGCTGAGACGGCCGCTGCTTCTGCCCGCCAAGAGGCGGACCAGAGCCGCAGCACGCTCGGTCAGGTGACCTCTGACAAGGACTCCACCATCCAGGCCCAGAAGGCCACGATGGCGGACATTCAATCGGGCTTCGACGAGACTGAGGCGAGCCTCTCTCAGCAGCTCTCGACTTCGAACGACCGCGTGCGTGAGCTCGAAGAAGAAGTCGCCAGCCTCAAGGCCGACACCCGCCGCGTGGCGCGTGAGTTCCGCAGCCAGGTCCAAGACCTAGAAGCCAAGAACGCGATCCTTGCGAGCCTGACCAAGCCGTTGACTGCGCCGACCAACCTTGTGCCCGATGGCAAGATCCTGACGGTGTCGGAAGACCTGCCGCTGGCATGGATCGACCTGGGTGCTGACAACCGCTTGGTGCTGGGCACGCGCTTCCGCATCGAGGCCGGTAGCCTGGGCGAGAGCCACGTGAAAGGCTGGGCCGAGGTCATCGACGTCGAATCCGACATGGCGAAGGTTCGCTTGTACGACGTGACCGATCAGTTCGATCCGATCGTCTCCGGCGACGACATTGTCAACCCGATCTACGATCCGAAGGGCGGCTACAACGCCATCCTCGTCGGCCGCTTCAGCGGTCTGTACGGCAAGGATCAGCTGACGACGCTGCTGGACAACATCGGCATCCGCACGCAGGAGAAACTCGACCTGACGACGAACTTCTTGATCGTCGGCGCGCCGATTCTGCAGGACGAAGATGGCTACCCGTTGGAAGAGGCGATCGAGCCGTCCGACCTCCCTGTCTACCAGGAAGCGGTTGCCAACAACGTGCAGATCATTCCGCTGTCCTCGATCCAAGACTTCTTCGTGTTCTAGGACTCGGGAAAGCAAACCGCTGTCTTGCAGCGACATCTGAAGCGAAGGTCACTCCGATGGAGTGGCCTTCGCTCAATTTTGGGTATGTTCTGGGCCTCATGAGCGAGAACAAGCCTCCGAAACCAGAAGGGATGAGCCTCGGGGATCATCTGGACGAGCTGCGCACGCGGCTCTTTAAAGGTGTGGTCGTGATCTGCCTGTGCATGGTCGTCGCGTGGACGTTCCGAGACCAGGTGTATCAGGTCTTCCTGCAGCCGTTCGAGACCGGCGTTGCGATGCTGCGCGCAGACTGGGTCGGTGTGATCGATCAGCGCTTGGTCGACAATCCCGAGCTGCCGCGTACGGACTTTTACTTCACGGCCGACCCCGCCGATGAGCGGCTCTTGCCGAAGTACGAGGTCAGCAGCAAGCCGATGGTGACCGCCATCGGCGAGGGCTTCATGACGAAGCTGAAGGTCTGCTTGTACTTCTCGATGTTTGTCGGCGGGCCGTTCCTGTTGTGGCAGCTTTGGGCCTTCATTGCGGCGGGCCTGTACAAGGCCGAGAAGCGCGCCGTCCTATCGTTCTTCCCGACCAGTATCGCGCTGTTCTTCAGCGGGATTCTGTTCGGCTACTTTGTGCTCGTGCCCTATGGCATGTACTACCTGTCGGGCGAGCTGACCCCCGACGAGGGCTGGATCGGGTTTAAGCTGGAGACGTACTTCACGTTTATCTCGTCCCTGTGTTTGGCGCTCGGGGTGATCTTCCAGCTGCCGCTCTTGATGATGGCGCTGGCGCGCGTGGGGCTCGTCGAGCCGAAGACGTATGCGCGCTATCGCGGCCACTTCGTGTTGGCGGCGTTTGTGATCGGCGCGATCCTGACACCGCCGGACCCCGTGACGCAGTCGATGATGGCGGGGCCAATGGTGATCTTGTACGAGATTGGCATCTGGGCCTCTCGCATGTGGACTCCGAAGCCGACGGACTTGAGCGCGGAAGGCGCGTGAGCGCGCGGCGCTTTGCGATCCTCTCGATCGGCGATGAGCTGATGGAGGGGCGGCATGTGGACCGCAACGCCGCGGTCTTGTCGAAGGGGCTTGTGGCGCTTGGATTTGAGCCTCTCGAGCACCTGACGCTGCCCGATGTCGAGAGCGAGATTTGCGCGGGGCTGCAGCGGCTCGGCGCGGTCGCGGATGTGATCGTGTCGACCGGCGGGCTGGGCCCGACGCTTGACGACATGACACGTGCGGCAGCGGCCGGGGCCGTGGGTGTCGGGCTGAAGCGCAGCGCGTCGAGCGAGGCGTGGCTGCGGCAGCGGTTCGCGGACATGGGGCGCGAGATGTCCAGCAGTAATCTGCGGCAGGCCGACTTCCCAGAAGGCGCGGTGGTGCTCGCGAACGAGATGGGGACGGCGCCGGGGTTCTCGATGCGGGTCGGGCAGGCGCTGTATTTCGCGCTGCCCGGGCCGCCGCGCGAGATGGGGCCGATGTTCCAGGGTGCCGTGGCGCCCGCGCTGCGCGCGGCGGGCCTGGTTGCGGCCGTGCCCGCGCGGCAAAGTTTTTTCCTGCATGCGCACAGCGAGAGCGTGTTTGCCGAGGACGTGCGTGCGGCCGGGGATTGGATGGCGCCGGACGCGGATCCGCGCATGGGCGTGACGGCGGGCGCGGGGCTCTTGGCGGTCGAGCTTGTGGCGCGCAGTTTGGATGCGGAGTCGACCAAGCGGCTGGCAGCGCGTAGCGCCGCCTTCCGCGAGCGCTTCGGGCGCTGGATCTACAGCGAGGTCGAGAAGGAGCCCGCCGCGGTCCTGGCGCGCGAGCTGATCGCGGCCGGCGTGACGGTCGCCCTGGCCGAGTCGTGCACGGGCGGGCGCATCGCGGCCGCGTTATGCGCCCATGCGGGCGTCAGCGCCGTCTTCGAGCGCGGATGGGTCACGTATTCGAACACGGCCAAGGAGGCCGAGCTGGGCGTCTCAGGCGCGCTCTTGGCCAAGCACGGTGCCGTCTCGGTCGAGGTCGCGGGAGCCATGGCGCGCGGTGCCGCTGAGCGCGCGGGCGCACGCCTTGGGCTGGGCGTGACCGGGATCGCGGGGCCGGGCGGCGGTAGCGAGGCGAAGCCCGTGGGGCTTGTCTGTTTCGGCCTGTCCGTGGATGGGGAGGTCGAGACGCTCGAGCGCCGCTTCCCCTCGGCAGAGCGCGAGCGCGTCCAGACTTGGGCGGAAGCCGCCGGCTTGATCCTCCTGCTGAAAGGTTTGCGCCGATTGTCGGGTTGACCCTCTGGGTTGGCCTTGTTATCGTCCCCGCCCCTTGGGAAGCAACGCTCGAGGGGGACACGCTCTTCATCGAGCGCGCTCCGGTTAACCCCGTGGTGTAATTGGTAACACATCTGGTTTTGGTCCAGACATTTCAGGTTCAAGTCCTGGCGGGGTTACCATCCTTCTCCGTGCCTCGCAGCACGTCGAGCGGTGCGCGTATGTGATAGCTTACGCGCGATGAAGTTGCTCACCCTTATGGCGGCCAGCGGCCTTGCGCTTGTCCTTGGCTCTTGTGGCGCGCCCGCCGAGCCCGACACGCTGCCGCCGAACCTGCTCTTCATCTCGATCGACACCTTGCGCGCCGACGCTCTGGGCGCCGATGGCGGCGACTGGGGTGCGACGCCGTTCCTGGACCAGTTCGCCAGCGCGGGGATCCGCTTTGGAAGCGCGTGGTCGCATACGCCGAAGACAGCTCCTTCGCATATGTCGATGTTCACCGGCCTGCCGCCGCGCGTACACGGGATCGGCAACCAGCGCTCGAGTGGCAACCAAGAGCTCTCCGCCGACATCACCACGCTCGCCGAAGCCCTGCGCACCGAGGGCTATCGCACCGGCGCCGTGACGTCCGGCGGCAACGTGAAGGGCTACCTGGGGTTCGAGCGCGGGTTCGAGGTCTACAAGGACGGGCCCAAGAACCTGCCCAAGAAGCTCGGCGACGCCACGGCGTGGATCGAGGGCGTCGTGCCGGCGGGTGCGCCTCAAGAGCGCCCGTGGTTCTTCTTCTTCCACACCTACGCCGTTCACGATCCCTACCTGCCGCCGGCCAAGTTTCGGAAGCGTTTTGTCGAGCCGGATTACGCGGGCGAGATCATCGGCGATCCGATCCGGCTGAAGGCCGCAATGAAGAGCGACGACCGCGCGCCGTGGGCCTCCAGCCACCAAAAAGCGGCGGAGAACTTCTGGGCACGCGTCGACATGGAGAAGCCAGCGGACCTTGAGCACTTGCACCGCCTGTACATGGCCGGTGTGGCGAGCCTCGACTTCCAACTGAAGAAGTTCCTGGTCGAGCTCGAGTCCAAGGGACTGCTTGAGAACACGATTGTGGTTTTGACCTCGGATCACGGCGAAGAATTTGGCGAGCACGGGCAGACGCGGCACAGCCAGTTGTGGCAAGAGCTCTTGCACATTCCGTTGATCGTGCACGTGCCTGGCGACGGGGTCACGGACGCCACGGGGCCCTTTGCAGGCCGCGTGATTGAAGCCGCTGTGCGGCACATGGACCTTGTCCCCAGCCTCTTGGACTTGATGGGCCTTGAGCGCGAGCCGTTGTTTCAACAGGAGTTCTTGGGGACGAGTTGGGCCGCTTGGCTGGCGGATCCCGCGCTTGAGGAGCCCGGCCGGCCGGTCTACTCCGAGCATCGCTCGAAGCTTGAGCGGCCGCTGGATCTTTGGAGCTTGCGCCAAGGGGGCGGTCTGGTGATCGTCGCCGAGGAGGCGGCCGGTGAGGGCCCTTGGGCTGAGCCGCGCTACATCGACGAGCTGGCGGATCCCACGGAGAGGGTCTCGACGGCAGGTGACGGCCTTCCGGGCCGTCCTGCGATGGGATTCGCGCTGGCGCTGCCGCTCTTAGACCTGCGCGCCGTCGAGCTAGGCCGTTTTCAAAAGGCCGCGCTCATCTTCGGCGCCGGCAAGGGCGTTGAGCTCGACGAAGCCACTCGCGCCGAGCTTGAAGGGCTCGGCTACCTCTGATTCCCGTGACCGCTCCCGCAAGGAGCGATACTTAAGCTCATGCAACACTCGATTCAGCGTCTCTTTGCGTCCGCAGCTCTGCTTGCGGCTTCGTTCCTGTCCGCCTCGAACGCCTCGGCGGCAGGGCTCGTGCAGGTTAGCCTGAGTGGGAACATGGACCAGGATGGCGGCATGCGTGTCGAGTTCGCGGTCGAGGCCGGTGGCCGTGCGACCGAGTTCCATGGCCACCTTGCTCGCGATACGCGTCCCGGCGACCTAGCGGCTTTGATCGAGCACAAGTTGAAGCGCAGCGGCATCGAGTACATCAAGGGCCCTGACAGCGCCCCTCGTGGCCCGTTCCACTTCTTCATCGAAGACTGCGAGATGATTCGATTGCGCATCGGAGGCGGGCTTGAGGCGCGCCTGACGGCCGTCGACGAGGCGCCCACGGCACTGCGCTTTCTGAAGCCGCGCACGACGCAGGAAAACTCGGCGGGCGACCTGCGGATCTTTCTGTCTACCGAGACGGTGGCGGACCACAAGGAGAGCGTCGTAGCGCTTGAGTTGGAGCTGCCCGAGACGCGCGCGTCGGCGACTTGGGTTGCCGAGCACCTCGCCACGGCGGCCAGCGCGCGCGGCCTGAAGTCGCGGCGCCCGCAGTCCGACGCGTGGTCTTCCAGCGGCACGACGTCGGGTGCGATAACGGTCGGCATGAGCATCGAGCTGTACTCGAGCGCGGACTGGGCAGTCGAGATGCGCCTCGCGCCGTTAGTCGGCAACCGCTAGCAAAAAGGCGGAGAGACGCGCGCCTCAGCGTCGCCCGACAAATGCGGGCGACGTAAAGAAGCTCGCGCGCTCGGCGATGTGGGCGAGCTCGGTCTCGCTGGGCTCGCCGGGTACCGCCCGCATGCCGAAGGCCGCTTGCATGGCCTCTAGGCAGTGGGGCACGAGCTCTTCGGCTGTGATATTCGCGCCGAGGGTGGCGATCTCGCCCTCGAGCGCCGTTGTGCCCAGCTTGATCGAGCCGTGGTGCAAGACGCGGTCGGCTTTGCGCCGCTGGGCCGAGCCGACGCCCTTCTTGCCATCCCACACGAGGTCGACCGAGGCCGACTTGTGGAAGCACATGCCCGTGGCCTCGCGTTCGGAGGCCAGCGTGCGCGCGCCGCGCTCTTCGGCGTGGATGCCTACGGCGCGCAGCGCCGCGCTGAGCGCGGCGTGCACGCGCTTGTACGAGCCCTCGACCGGGCCCTTGTACAAGGGGTGCCCGAGCGGCGCCGTGATCGAGAACGTGAGCTCGCGCGCGTGGTGGATTGCACCACCGCCGGTCAGGCGCCGACAGACGGCGCCGGGGACCGGACCGCTGCTGTCACCGCTCAGGAAGCGGTGCGCGGGCGGCACGTCCACCAACTTTTGGAAGTACCCGAGACTGAGCGTGTCGGGTGACCACGTGTAGAAGCGCAGCGTGACCTGGTCGGGGCCGTGCAGAAGCAGCGCCTCGTCCAGGGCCATGTTCCACCCGGGAGCCATGTCCCAGGTGGAGAGGATGCGCCAGGACTGCAGACCTAGTGAGCTTCGGCGGCGATGAACGCCTCGTACTCTTCGCGGGTCATCAGGTTGCTACCGGTCTTCGCGCTGGGCTTGATGCGGATCAGCCAACCCTTGTTCCACGGATCGGTGGAGAGAATGTCGAGGTGGTCCTCGATCAACGGGTTGTTCTCGATGACCGTGCCGGGCAGCGGCGAGTTCAGGTCCGAGACAGCCTTGACGGATTCGATCTCGCCAAAGGTCTCACCGGGTTCGAGCACGCGGTCCGCGTCGGGCAAGTCGCAGTAGACGAGGTCGCCTTCGTTGCCGTTGCAGAGCTCTTCAACAGCGAAATCGGTGATGCCGATCAGGGCGGTGTCACCGTCGAACTTGATCCACTCGTGAGACTTGGTGTACTTGCGGTCGTCGGGGCGCATGGTGCTTTTTGGGTGCAGGGTCGTGGGGGGGGATGAAAGGTCTCGCGCCTACTTGCGTGTGCGTGAGTAGAAGGGTTGGGGGGCAACGACACACGCCTGGCGCTTGCCGCGAATGTCGAGCTCGAGCTGAGTGCCGACCTCTTCATTGCCAAGCTTGACGTAGGCCGTTCCGATGTTCGATTTGATCGTGGGCGAGACAGAGCCGGAGCAGATGTAGCCGACCTCTTCGTCGCCGCGGAAGAGCTTGTAGCCCTGGCGCGGGACGCGCTTGCCGTCGGTCGTGATGCCAACCAAGGCTTGTGTCGGGTTCGCCTTCACGGCTTCGAGCGCGGCCCTGCCGAGCCAGTCGCCTTTCTCTTCCTTGAACGAGATGCCGAAGTTCAAGCCGGCCTCGATCGGGTTGTGGTTGTCATCGATCTCGTGGCCGTATAGAGGCATGCCGGCCTCGAGGCGCAGCGTGTCGCGCGCGCCGAGACCGATCGGCTGCAGGCCGAGGCCCTTGCCCGCTTCCAAGAGCGCGTTCCAGACCGCGGCCGAGTGCGTCGGCGGCAAGTACAGCTCGAAGCCGTCCTCGCCGGTGTAGCCCGTGCGGCTGATGCGCACGTTCTCGATGCCGCACAGGGTGCCGAAGTCGAAGCGGTAGTACTTGATCGCGCCGACGTCGCAGCCCTCGACAAGCTTCTCGAGGATCGCCACCGAGTTCTGGCCTTGCAGCGCGATCATGTCGAGCTCGTACGACTCGTCGATCACTTCGCAGTCGAAGTCGGCCGCGTGCTTCTGCAGGTGCGCGAGGTCGCGGTCGCGGTTGCCCGCGTTGACCACGATGAATACGTCTTGCTCTTCGCGATACAAGAGCACGTCGTCGATCGGGTTCCCGTCCTCGAGGCAGAAGAGCGAGTAGCGGATCGCGCCGACCGGGATCTTCGCGCAGAAGTTCGTGGCGATCGTGTCGACGAACTTGATCGCGTCCGGGCCCACGACGTGGAAACGCCCCATGTGGCCCAGGTCGAACAGCCCGCAAGCCGTGCGAACGCAGTTGACCTCTTCCAAGATCGGCCCGTATTGCACGGGCATGTGCCAGCCTCCGAAGTCGATCATGCGCGCACCGAGGGCCGCGTGGACGTCGTGAAGAGGGGTCTGTTTCAGGGTCTCGGTGGTCATGGCAAGGGTGCTCAAAGTGGCTTCCAAAAGGGGCGAAGAGATTAATGAATAGGAGCCGCCCTGAAAAGGCCTCAGGGGACATAGCGAGGTAGTCTTCTGGGGAGGATTCCAGTTTCGGGCCTCCCGCAGCCGAAACGGGGGCATTGCCCCAACGAAATCCCATGCTTCGAATCCCCAGCTTGCTTGCCCTCTTGGGCGTCCTTGTGTGTGCCGCCGAGGGCCGCGCACAGACCACCTCGAACCCCTTCGTCTCTGGGATGCGCTGGAGCGAAGGCGCGGCGGTCAGCCTGCCATGGATCCCGCGGCGCGTGACGTTCGCGGGGCACGGGCAGGCCGTCTGGGCCGGGCGCGCGGTGGGGAACCCCGGCGCGACGCTGTACACGGGGACCGATGCGTCTAGCTTGGCCGGCACGCTGGACGTGCCCTTCGTGGGCGCGATCGGTGCTGTCGAGGTGGCCGCGGGCGCGGGTTTTGGCGAGCTGTATTCGGCCGTCCAATTTCCGGGTGCGGGCCTCGGCCGGGTCACCGAGGTCACGCGCACGAGCGCCGTTCAAGTGCCCGCAGCCTTGTGGACACGCACGCTGGCCCCTGAAGTGGCCGGCGGCGCGAAGCTGGTCGCGGGCGGCGGGGCGCTGTTCGCGGCGCGCCACGATGTGGTGGCCGGGAAGGTCTGGCTCGACCGGCTTGATCCGAACGATGGGCACAGTCTGTTTGCGATTCAGATGCCCGGGGCGGCTCTGCGCGGCCTCGCGGTCTCGAACGCCGGCGACCGCGTGGCGCTTGCGCTCGGCGATCGCGTTGCGGTCTTCGACGGCAGCGGTGCGAGTCTGGCTTCGTTTGGCCTTCCGACCAGCAGCGAGGCCTTCAGCCTCAGCGGCGACGGCAAGACTTTGGTCGCGGGCGACATGGGGCTCGTGCACCTCTGGCGCGACACGGGCACCGGCTTCCAACCTGCGGGCTCGGCAATGGCTGGCGGCAATTGGCTCGCCACGCGTGCGGCGCTCTCGGACGACGGCCTGACGCTGGGCGTCGGTTGGTGGGACGCGAAGACGGGCCTCTCGATTCGCTTTCACATGTGGGACCTTGCGGGCGGAACGAAGCTGCACGACATCTTGCAGTCGGGCGTGTTCTCGAGTCTGCAGAACTTCCCCGAGGCCGTCGCGCTCTCTCCGGATGGGCAGCGCATGGCGATCGGCACGTGGGGCAGCGGGGGTCCCGATCCGCAGCTGATGCTGTTCGACCGCGATCTCGTCCAGCCAGTCTATTCGACCTACTTGTCGGGCAGCGTGATGGCGCTCGACCTCGACGACACCGGCACGCGCATCGCCGTCGCGTCCAAGGCCGGTCACGCCAACCAGTTCTCGACCACCGGCTACGTGCAGCTGTTCGACACGGGCGAGCGCGATCTGCAGATCGTCGGCAGCGTTCAGACCGGCGCCGCTTTCCAGCTCACAAGCCAGCTCGCCGGCAGCACGCTTAGCCTATTTGTCTTCGGCACACCCCTCGACCCGGCCGCGGCCCTCAGCGGCGTGCTCGGCCTGAGCGGCATCGACCCCGCCCAGCCCTTCACCGTGTTCGGCGCCCCCGCGGACCCCGCCGGCCGCGCCGACCTGCATGCGAACGTGCCCGCCAGCCCGGCCCTGATTGGCTTCGAGCTAAGAGCCCAAGCCGTCTTCCTCGGCGCCCTCGGCCTCGAGTTCTCACGCGAAGCGCCGCTCGTCACCGTGCTGTAGTCCTTCGTGGCCGTGCTTTGGCCGCATCGGCACGTCCTGCCGATGATCGCGGCGGGCCTAGACCTTGCGGAAGTCCATGCCCGCGCGCCTGGCGGCCTCGCCGTCGGCGTCGTCGCGGTCGCCGATCACGAGGCACCTGCCTGGCGGCACGCCTAGCCTCTCGGCGGCAAGCAGGTAGCCGTCGGGCTCGGGCTTGAGTCGCAGCGGGCCGCCCTCTTCGCCGTTGCAAACCACAGCGTCGAAGTCGCCCGCAAGATCCAGCGCGGCGAGCTTGGCCGCGCCGGGATAGTCGCTCACGAGCGCGGTCTTGCCGCCCGCCGTGCGAAAGGCGCGCAGCTCGGCGATCAGCGCCTTGCGCCGAAAGAGCCGGATCCACTTGCCAGGCCGCGCCTGCATCCACTCAACCACGCGCGGCTCGAGGTCGCGCACAGCCGAGTCCACATCGCCGCCCGTGGCCAGCTTCTCCGCCGCGCGCTCGAGCTGCACGCGATAAGGACTCGGCCGCCACTCGCCGCCTTCCTCGCGCAGGGCCTCGTGTTCCTTGCGGAAAGCCCGAATGCCGCCAAGGTCCCGGAGCCCAAACACGAGCAGCTCGGCCGCCATGGCCAGCTTGACCGGCAGCGGCAAGTACAAGGTCCCGTCTAGGTCGACGAGCCAAGCGCGGTGGGGGGAGAGCGACATGGTTGGGGTGCGCGCAGACTACCCCAGGCGCGCCGCCGAACGCTTGACGATTTGCAAACCCGTGGTCGTCCGGTGCGCCAGGCAAAGCTGGCGCCTTCCAATCAGATGAAAGGAGCTGATCATGTAAATCGTCGACACGGCATGTAGTGACCCAGGCGTGCGCGTCAGTGATGGCGGGTGCGGAGCCCTGGTG